>Ga0183101_1000173_pt1 | contig 125215 bp, 129 predicted proteins | sample Biomet3_FD_127790 | JGI IMG/M metagenome (GOLD analysis project Ga0183101, IMG submission 127790) | Microbial communities from bioreactor (seeded with sewage sludge) at LBNL, California, USA - Biofuel metagenome 3 | ecosystem: Engineered > Bioreactor > Anaerobic > Unclassified ... | reverse complement strand
TCATCTTCATTTATAGAAGAAGGAAAAAATTCTTGCCACGTTAGGATAAAGCATCTGTTGCCTATCGGCAAGTGCTATCCATCTCCCACCTATAGAGGATGGGAGAATTCCGCACAGGAAGGTTAAATTAGAAAATCTATATTAAGAAACAAATACACGAAAAGATTGAGGATTTTGCGTAATGGTTTATGAAAAGATGGGTTTGAAACTCCATCTGATTCAAATTTCCACTTCATACAACGTTAGGAAACAGGACAGTATTATGGAAAAATAAAAAAATAAGGATTATAATATAATTGAATTGGTGTATAGTGGTATAATTATTTTTATTTTCAAAAACTGACAATGCATTCAAGGGGGCATATAGTATGTATGAATTGTGTCTATCACATCAGGCAAAAGATGAAATAATGTCTAAAAATCAAGCGGAACAAAACAACATAATAGATACAATGGAAAAGTTAAAGAAAGGTCTTTGGAATGGAGGTACAAGAGTAAAAAAACTTCATTCAGTAAATAGAAAAAAGTGTATATATGAAGCAAGAAATGATGGAGCAAGGCGAATGCTTTTTTCTGTACATCCCAAAAATCAAAGAGAAAATAAAGATAAGGCACTAATATATGTTCATTGTATATCTCTTGCACATGATGATGTAATAAGATCTGCAGGAAATATATTAAATGAAGACTATAATGATGAACGATACTATGTCGAAAAGGAATGTAACGAAAGTTTAGATGATATAATAGATAACGAAAAATTTTATCCAGAACAATATCAAGTTTATTCATATCTGGATAAAGCTAAATTTAACATTTTAAAGGAAGAAGACCTGATAAGATTCTTCAATAGAAGTCATGATAGCAAGGATGAAATTTTAGAGTTTCAGATAAAGCTAAGTGAAGAACAGGAGGAAATTTTAAGAAAACCTTTACCTTTACTTATTGCGGGAACAGCAGGAAGTGGAAAAACAACTTTATTGTTGAATAAACTTTTGATAAATCCACTTGAACCCAAACTTTACATAACTAGCAGTAATCAATTATGTAATGAAGTAAAAGTTCAATTTCAAAGATTAGTTAAGGGTTTAGATGAAGAGGAAGAGTATCTTAAAAATACAGATTTTTTGACCTTTAATGAATTTTTAGAAAACTATAAGCCAGATAAGCTACAGACAATAATCAATAAAGAGAGATTCATAGCTAAGTACAAAAAGTATGCACAATCAAATGGAATGATTGAAAAATTTCCTCCACTTATGATTTGGGAAGAAATTAGAGGTGTATGGAAAAGCTACATAGAACAAAGCGGAAACAAAATGACACTTAAGGAATATGAAGATATTACTGAGAAAGCAGCTCCTAATTTTAAAAAAGATTCTAGAAAGGAAGCATATAAGATTTATGAATGGTATGAAAACTTACTTGAGGAAGAATACTTACTTGATGAATTAGATTTAATCAAAAGCTATATTATTTCAGAAAAAAATATAAATAAAAAATATTCAATAGTAGCTTGTGATGAGGTTCAAGATATTACTGTAGTGCATCTATTGCTTTTGTTTTTATTTGCAGGGTATAACTCAGGAAAATTAATAATAGCTGGCGATGACAATCAAATTGTTAACCACAGTGGTTTTAGATGGCAAAATGTTAAGGACACTTTTTATAAGCATTTAAATTGTTCAAAACCTAAATTATATGAATTAAATAGAAACTATAGAAGTGATGGGTTTATAGTAGATCTTGCAAAAAGTATAAATAAATTTCAGGATGAATTCTTGGAAAAAAAATATGCGGTAGTACTAGAAGATTCCCTTTATTTTGGGGAAAAGCCTAAACTAATAATAAAGTTAAATGAAGAAGAAATTTTAAATAATATTCACAACTTAAGTTCAACTCAAGCGATATTAGTAAAATATAGTGATGAAGAGGAGAAACTAAGAAATTATTTTAAAGACAAATTTGGTAAAGTACCTCTTATATTTACAATAGAAGAGTCGAAAGGATTAGAATTTAATTCCGTTATACTATGGAAGTTGGCTTTTGATGAAAATGAAGAATGGGAAAAGTTATTAAGAAAAAAAGAAAAAGTAAAAGAACTGAATAACAAGGAAAAAAAGTTCATTAGATATGAATCAAGTATGATCTATGTTGCTGCTACGAGAGGAATGAAAAATTGTATTATTTATGATGGTGAAGAAGGGGTAGCAATTTGGAATACAAATAATATAAAAAGTAAAGTTGAGGTAATAGAAAAAATTGATTCCATATACCATATATTTAATGAACCACAAAATGATTTACAATGGTTTGAACAGGGAAAGATTCTTCTTCGTAAAAAGAAATATTCTCAGGCTATAGAATGTTTTGCAAGAATAGCAGATAAAAATATTTTAGATGAAGCAAGTACACTGAAGAAAGAATGTATAGCGCTATGTGAAATAGAAAATGGAAATTTAGAGGTTGCGGCAACATTATATATAGAACTTAACAGGATAGAGGCTGCTGCAGAATGCTATGATAATGCAGGATTGTATATGAAAGCAGCTGCACTTTATGGTACACAATTATATGGGAAAAAAGATGTTAAAAAGAAATATTTTTATGAATCTAAGTATTATGACAGTATAAAGGATTGGCATAAAAGTGCTTGTATATGTGCAGCTGATAAAAAACACTACGAAGCTGCAGTTAGATTTGAAAAATCACAGGAAACAAACGATCTTAGAAGTGCTGCATATATATATGAAATGATGCTGGAGAATTATGATAAAGCCATACAATGTTATGAAGCAGTAGGAGAATTGAAGAAAAGTGAAAGATGTAAAAATAAAAAATATTTGAAGGAAAATAGGATAACATTTACTGATACTGCTTTAGAAAATGATGTAAGAGGTGCTTTGTGTAAAATCGATAAGCTCAAATATAGCAATTGTAATGACAATATATACACATGGGATGTTGAATTAATATTGTCACTTCCACTTTATTCAAGTAATATAAAGAGTTTGGAGGGGGTGCAGAAACTTAAAAATTTAGAAGATTTTGCTGTAGTCAGTAACACTATTAAAGACTTTGGGCCACTTGCAAGTTTAACAAGCTTAACTAATGTTTTTATTGATGATAACGTAATTGAGGACATGAGCATAATATATAAACTAAAAAATCTAAAGGAACTTTTAATTCAACAAAGTGAAGTGAAAAAAATAAATGGTATAGAAAAACTTGAAAATCTCGAAACCCTATGTCTTGCATCAAATGAAATTGAAGACATAAGTCCAATTAGTAAATTAACAAAATTGAAATGCCTTTTAATAGATGGCAATAAAATAAAAAATTTGAATGGTATAGAAAAGCTTCAAAATCTTGAGACCCTATCTATTGGATCAAACGAAATTAAAGACATAAGTCCAATTGGTAAATTAACAAAATTAAAAAGTCTTAGTATAAATAATAATAAAATAAAAGATATATCAGCATTAAAAAATTTAACAGGACTTGGAACATTATCTATTAACAATAATATGATATCCAATATTACTCCTTTAGCTAATTTAAATAATTTAAGAGGACTCTATTTGGATGAGAATAGGATTGAAGATTATACATCACTTAAGAATCTAAAGCTAACTAGAATAGATGTGAATCTAGGTTATTAGTCAATCAAATTTATGGTAATGCAGCGTGCTTATTGCGATAGTGCTTAATATCTAATAATACATTAGTAGAAGAGAGATTTAAGCACATGGTCAAATTTATATGCGAGGAGATGGAGGCAGAAAAGAAATTAAAACGTGAACAAAGAAAGCTTTCAAGGAAGTATGAAAATTTAAAATTAAGAAATAAAAAAATGAAAGGAGAAGCTACTCGTCAAAATATCCAAAAACAAGTAGTTAAGGTACAAAAGCTTCATCAAAAACTTGCAAATACAAGAAAGACTTAAAACTATCTGATAGAGTTTACAAATGTGATAATTGTACTACTAAAATAGATAGAGATTTAAATGCTTCAATAAATTTAGCTAATGCTAAAAAATATAAGATAGCTTAATTAAACAAGCACTTATATATGTACCTAAGGCTATTTCGGGAATTAACGACTGTGGATTGCTATACAAACTGTAGTAGGTAGATATTTTGTATCATCAAGGCAGAGTACGGTGAAACAGTAAAAATCTCAATATGGATACGTTTGACCATATTTTGAGTAGTAGATAAACATGAGAATGCTGGTAATAGGACACAGAGAAGAAGAAACCTGGATATTTGAAAAGTTAAATCAGTCTTTGAAATATGAAATTTTTTATACTTACGATATTTTAAATATGTCTAATGTGGAAATGACAAGAGGATATGATGCAATCTGTATTACAGTAAACAGTGTCATTACAGAGGAAATTGCAAAATGTTTATCGGAGTTTGGAGTCAAATACATTCTTAACAAACTCGCTGGAAAAGATAATTTGGATTTGGAAGCAATTCATAAATACGGCTTAAAAGCGGCTTATGTTCCTTATTATTCACCAAATGCAGTTTCAGAACATACTGTTATGCTGATTCTGGCAGCGATGAGAAATCTTAAGCTGCAATTGCACAGGATAGACAAGCACAACTTCATTCTTAAGGGATTGTTAGGACGGGAACTTCGCAATATGACAGTTGGAGTAATTGGAACCGGAAGAATCGGATGTTCAACAATCAAAAATCTAAGTGGATTTGGATGCCGGATTCTTGTAAATGGTCATTCTGAAAAAGAAGAAATTAAACTGCTTGCTACATATGTTCTGCTGGAAGAGCTTCTAAAGAAAAGTGACATAATTGTATTTCACTGCCCTTTAACAGAGGATACCTACCACCTTATTAATGATAAGACAATTTCAATGCTTAAAGATGGGGTTTGTCTTATAAATACTGCCCGTGGTGGAATATTCGATACAAAAGCAGTACTTAAAGCCTTAATGGATGGAAAAATCAGTACAGTTGCTATTGATGTGTATGAAGAAGAAAATGCGATTTTGCGAAAAGATATGTCTTCAAAAGAACTGGAAAACAAGGAATTTGAAGAATTACTTGCAATGGAAAATGTAATTTATACGACACATACAGCATTTTACACTGATGAAGCTATATCAAATATGATAGAGACAACCTTTGAAAACCTACATGAATATGAAACAAAAGGATGCTGTAAAAATGAGGTTATGAAATAAAGTGAGGTATTATGATACAATATTTGAAAAGGAGGGGTTTAACTAATGGCACAGATATATATCGATTCAACTGTTTATACTAGGAAACCAGTATATTCTCGTTTACTGAAGGAGATGGCAGTTTATGATTTGCTGGAGAAGCTTGATATACTTTATAGCCGTATAGATCACGATGTAACAGCAAGCATTGAGGACTGTCATGATGTAGAAAAGCTTTTGGGCATTACCATTTGTAAAAATCTATTTCTGTGTAACAGCCAGAAAACTGACTTTTACTTGCTTATGATGCCTGGGGATAAAAAGTTCAGGACAAAAGAATTATCCGCGCAGATTCAATCTTCTCGTCTATCTTTTGCACCAGCAGAGTATATGGAAAAATACCTTGATATCACACCAGGCTCTGTGAGCATTATGGGACTTATGAACGATACATACCGGAACGTAAAGCTTTTAATTGATGAAGATGTCATAAAGGAAAATTATTTGGGGTGTCATCCTTGTATTAATACTTCCAGTCTTAAGATTAGAATGAAAGACATTATAGATAAGTTTCTTCCATATACAGGACATATCCCAAGATATGTGCAATTAACAGGAGAATAGGGATATTTACTTTAAACTCTATAAAGGCAGGTTTGATTATGCTAGTCCCCTACAAATGACAAGTTGGGATAACTTCATTGAAGTATATGTTTCCTGTTACTGAAGGAACAAATTTAATAGAGGTTGATTGGGTCGAAGTCATTCCATATACTACGTAGCAATTTATCCCATTACTAAAGCTGATCATTACAGTTAGTGCTACTAAGGCAATTAACTTATTTTTCATAGCTTTTCTCCTTTCAATATATAATTAATGACAATATTAGTATGCTGCAAATTTAGATTAAAATGTATTTTAAAATAATAGTAACAAGGGTGAAAAGCTCAACAAAATCACATTTATATATAAATAACATAATATAGTATTGAATTATTATTTCAGGAGGAATTTTTAGTGTATATTATGCCTAGAGCAGAGAATCCTATGATGTACAATCCACAATTTCAAGAGGCCCTTGAAGGAATTAAAGCGGCAGTTCAAGGTGAAAGAGAAGATGAATTGTTTTACGATTATCTTATAAGTGTTGCACCTACAAGAGAAGAAAAGGACATTATAGCCTCAATAAGAGATGATGAACGAGGCCATAATAAAATGTTCAGAAGAATTTATATGGATTTCACAGGTATGGAAGTGCAGCCTGGAGGAGAAGGAACCTCTGAGAAACCTAAGTCTTACTTAGAAGGTATTAAGAAAGCTTTATTTGGAGAGTTAAGAGCAGTAGAAAAATATAGAACTATCAGAAGGGCTTTGCCAATGGGCCCTTACAGAGATATTCTCTTTGATATAATCACAGACGAAATAAAGCACGCTTCTAAATATAATTATCTGTTTGACTTAAATAAGAATAAGAATGCTGAAGCTGTGAATGGAAGCCAGGCACTGGATACCTCTAAATTTACACCAGACGATTGGGTAAGATATATCACTCCTTTAGTTACACGAGCTTTAGCTGAAGCTAAGGAAGGGATTAACCCTGAACATTTGTATCAGGAATTTATTTTGTCAGGAGTGCTCGTTGGTCTTGGAAAGACTCCTCAGGAGGCTATAGAACAAGTTGAACAGTGGGAAAGGGACGGTACATCTCAGTTGCTTGCAAAGAGTAAAATGGCAAGAGGTTACTATTATTAGAGTGTAAAAAAATGTGATAGCTTAGTATTTAAGTTATCACATTCTACTTTTACATGATTTTAATACTTATCCTTTAAGTACACCAACCTTAGGAAGCTTAGCTAGCTTGCTTGCCACCCCATGGCAACTTTCGAACTGTGAGCTTAAATCTTTACCAGCAGTTAATCCATAATGTGTAGCTTCGCTCCATTTTGAATTATTGCTTACATCATATACAATTCCGTTAACCGCTACATAAGCTGGTTTTCCCATAGTACCGTCAAACTGAGCAAGTTCACTTAAGGTAAATTCTCTGGTTTGTCTAGGAGAGCGTTGTTCAGCAGCTTCTGCATCAGCTTTAGTTACATGAACTGTACCACGTGAATGCTGAGGAGGAGCATAAATAGAGTACAATTTAATTGGTTTATTACCTGTATTGATTAGATTGTGCCATTTACCAGCGGGTATGATGAAGGCAAAATCATCATAGACTCTTTCTTGAAAATCCAAGTAATCTTTTCTATCGCCCATTTTAACAAGGCCTTGACCTTCTTCAATACGTATGAATTGATCAAGGTTAGGGTGACTCTCTAAACCTATTTCTCCTCCAACTGGGATGCTCATCAAGGTAAGTTGCAAATGACTTCCCGTCCATAAAGCAGTACGAAAAGTATTATTTTGCTTAGTAGCCTCATCAATATTAACTACAAATGGCTGTGGTCCATAATCTTTCAATTGAATTTTCGAAAAATCTGAGTTATACATCGGTGTATTGGCCCAGTAAGGGCAGCGATACGTGTTGTAAGCACTATACATAATGTCTGGATTATGCTGTAGTGTGTTCATGTAATAAGGGCAGGGATATGTTTGATAAGCATTATACATATTGCTCATTCCTTTCATAGACTTACAATATTATCATATGATTAATATTTAGATAAGGTGCTTCGATTCACAGGAATGATATAACCGCAAGATCAAAATATATAAATTAAAATACATAAATTCCACGACCCCCTTACTTTGGGGGGGACATCTTTACGCAAAATCAATATTTCTGCGTATTAGTATCACCTTTCTATCACAACACATGTGGAGTGTGTCGTGAAGATAGAGAAGAAATAGGCTTATATCAAAGGTTTTGAAGGTTTTTATGTAAAAATTGAGGTGTGTTTTATGTTACCTCAGACTAAGAGATTGAGGTAGTTTTTGCTTAGGGGGGGTGTACCTTTACGCAATTAATAAACAAATGCACGGAAAGATAGAAGGTTTTGCGTAATTGTTTAGGAAAAAAGGGTAAAACGACCCCCTGATTTATTAGAAAATATAGAATTTGATAGAAAGGGCTTAGAGCATTGTGAGATGATAGTAATTCAATTTCAAATTTCAGTATACATGTTGCCTAAACCACTTCAAGATGAGTCTAGGAGTATAAGTGAAAACTCTACCTGGGGAATAAGGAGAAAATACGAACAGGGGAAGGTTTCAGTAAATTACACAAAATTTTTAGGATATGATAAAGGTGAGAATGGCAATCTAGCTATTAATGAAAAGCAAGCTAAAATTGTAAGAAGAATTTTCAAGGAGTATCTTGATGGAAAAGGTACAAATAGAATAGCAAGGGAGCTTGAAGAAGGAGGTGTTCCTAATTGGAACGGTAAAGCTAAATGGTATGAAGGCAGTATAAGAAAAATGTTAAGTAACGAGAAGTATAAAGGTGATGCTTTACTTCAAAAAACTTACACTGTAGATTTCCTTACCAAGAAAAGAGTTGTGAGAACAAACATATATGTGAAAATAATAATAGCCACCTCCGAAACCATCCTGCATATCGATGTAACCTCTAAATCCAGCTCGGATGTGATTGACAAATACAAATTTAATACACAACAGGTGGGAATGCTAAATGAGCTGATGCAGGACAAATATCAGCAGCTATTCATACGGTTTACCAGCAGTTATGTGGATAGCCATCCTGGTTAGGGTAAGACTTAACCGCCAATAAAAAAAGAATTTATTTGAGGTCGCAGTACAAAAAGCTGAGGCCTCAAGCATATTACCCTTCTTCCTTTTGGGTCAAAGCAGCAATAAAGTCTAAAAATGTGAATTTAATTAAGCCACGTGGAAATCTTTCATCCTAATATATTCTCTTAATTCTTATAAAAAATCAACTATTCCCCTAATTTTATTATATCATATGAAATTTTTAAATAACAGGCTTATAATTTGCGCTTATTGTGTGTACAATAGGAGCAGATATCACTTCATAGAGAATTGCTTCACCCATACCTAGAAAAGAGGAAGGAGAATATGTATGAATTGATATGTGCTTAGCTTTCAGGAAATTGACAAAACAAAGCTTTCCATGGTCGGGGGTAAAGGCGCCAACCTAGGGGAACTATCCAAGGCTCCGGGGATTCTAGTACCGGAAGGTTTTTGTGTTACCACAGAAGCATATAAAAAGATAACTGGAAATAATCAGGAACTTAACGGTTTATTAGATGAATTATCGCATCTTAGAGTAGAAGATATGGAAAAAGTTGGTGAAGTTAGCAAGAAAGTTCGAATGGTCATCGAAAGAATATCTATTTCTAAGGATATAGCAGAAGAGATTGCGGGTTATCTCACAAAGTTTGGTGAAAAAGATGCCTATGCAATACGATCCAGCGCAACTGCAGAGGATTTACCGACGGCCTCCTTTGCCGGCCAGCAGGATACGTATTTGAACATTATCGGAAGGGAGGCAATCCTAAAGCATATCAGCAAGTGCTGGGCATCGCTATTTACCGAGAGGGCAGTAACTTACCGCCTTCAAAACGGCTTCGACCACCGCAAAGTCCACCTGTCTGTGGTTGTTCAGAAGATGGTCTTCCCGCAGGCGGCAGGAATTTTGTTTACTGCCTATCCCGTCACTTCTAATAGGAAGGCGTTATCCATTGATGCCAGCTTCGGACTTGGTGAGGCCTTGGTCTCCGGCCTGGTGAATGCTGATATCTATAAAGTGCGTAACGGCAAGGTTGTCGATAAGAAGATATCCACCAAGAAGCTGGCTATTTATGCCTTAAAAGACGGAGGGACGAAAGAACAGGAAATTGAGCCTGAGTGGCAGAATAGGCAAGCGCTGAGGTCTGAGCAGATTTTGCAGCTTGAGCGCATGGGTAGAAAGATCGAAGAACATTTCGGCCGCCCCCAGGATATCGAATGGTGTTTGGTTGATGATACATTTTATATTGTCCAGAGTCGGCCAATCACTACTTTATACCCCATCCCTGAAGCAAATGATGAAGAAAATCACGTTTACGTATCTGTCGGTCATAACCAAATGATGACCGATCCCATGAAACCAATGGGATTGTCTTTTTTCCTGTTAACAACAAATGCACCCATGTGTAAAGCTGGTGGAAGGTTATTTGTTGATATCACGCATAATCTGGCTTCGCCTGTCAGCAGAAAAACGGTAATAGATGTCTTGGGAAAATCTGATCCGCTCATAAAAGACACACTCATGACCATCGTAAAGCGAGAAGATTTTATAAAATCGTCACCAGATGGTAATAAAGTACCGAGTCCCGGTAAAAGCAATAAAGGTATATCGTCTTCGGGTTTTCAAGCACAAATCGAAAACGATTCGACAATCGTTTCTGATTTGATTAAGAGTAGTCAAACATCGATAGAAGAGTTAAAACAAAACATCCAAACGAAATCAGGATTAGATTTATTTGATTTTATTCTGGAAGATATCCAGCAATTAAAGAAGATTTTATTTGACCCAAAAAATTTGGGTGTGATTATGGCTGCTATGGATGCTTTATCATGGATCAATGAAAAAATGAACAAGTGGTTAGGTGAAAAAAACGTAGCAGACACGCTTTCTCAATCTGTACCAAACAATATTACTTCGGAAATGGGTCTGGCGCTATTGGATGTCGCAGATGTGATTCGTCCTTATCCAGAAGTAATTGATTATTTACAACATATAAAAGATGATAACTTTTTGGATGAACTGGTTAAGTTTGATGGTGGACAGGAAACCCATGACGCTATCTATGCTTATCTTAACAAATACGGAATGCGATGTGTGGGAGAAATCGATATTACTAAAGCTCGTTGGAGCGAAAAACCAATTACACTTGTCCCCATGATTCTCAGTAACATCAAAAACTTTGGGCCTAATACTAGCAATCGGAAATTTGAGGAAGGGCGACAGGAAGCTTTGAAAAAAGAACAAGAGTTATTAGATCGATTGAAGCAATTACCGGGTGGTAAACGAAAAGCCAAAGAGACAAAACGAATGATCGGCCTAATGGGGAATTTCATCGGTTATCGTGAATATCCAAAATACGGCATGATTAATCGCTACGACCTTTATAAGCAGGCTTTACTGAAAGAAGTCGAACAACTCGTACAAGCCAACATTATTCATGAAAAAGAAGATATATACTATCTCACTTTTGAAGAACTTATTAACATAGTTTGCGAATCCCAAACTCATATATAAACACTTCTTTAATATAGGCATTAAGAATATAAGAAGGGAATGACTATTTTATGACAGGACCAGATAAGAAGAAACTATATCCAAATGAAAGTATTAAGACAGTATGCTATATAAGTAATTTGCCTAAAAGATCCAATGTTGAGATCGGAGATTACACTTACTATAGTGATAATAAAAAATCTCCAGAGAAATTTTATGATAACATAGAGCACCACTATGAATTCTTGGGGGATAAACTCATTATAGGCAAGTTCTGTGCAATTGCAGAGGGTGTTAAGTTTATCATGAATGGAGCAAACCACAGAATGGATGGAATTACAACTTATCCTTTCAATATCTTTGGAGGTGGTTGGGAAAAGGTCACTCCAACAGTAGAACAGCTGCCTTTTAAGGGAGATACAGTGATTGGCAATGATGTATGGATAGGTCAAAATGTAACTATTATGCCGGGAGTTAAAGTAGGTGATGGTGCGATTATTGCTGTTAATTCTACTGTAGTAAAAAATATTGAACCGTATACAATTTATGGAGGCAACCCGGCAAAATTAATTAAGAAACGTTTCAGCGATGAAAAAGTTGAACTTTTACTAAAGCTTCAATGGTGGAATTGGGAAGAAGACAAGATATTTAATAATCTTGAAAAGTTAACATCGGAAGTTGGTTTAGATCAATTAATGAAAGAATATATATAAATTAAAATGATAGAGGACTGTAAGAATGGAAAAATTGATATGATAATAACGAAGCCCATATCTAGATTTGAAAGAAACACCCTTGATACTTTAAATTATGTAAGAAGTCTTAAAGAATTAGGTATAGGAGTTATTTTTGAAAAGGAAAATATAAATACAATAGATTCAAACGGAGAAGTGTTGCTTACCATATTAAGTTCCTTGGCACAAGATGAGTCAAGGAGCATCAGTGAAAACTCTACTTGGGGAAATTGAAGAAAAATTAACTTGTTTGTTGTATTGTAAAAGTGAGTATGATATAATTTGGACAAATAATGATGATTGGAGTTGAAAGGATGATTAAATTTTCTTGCTAGTTTTACAAAGCATAACAAAATTGTGGGTTCGTATAATATCGCTTTTTTTGTTGTGCCTATGCAAGAAAGTTAATTGTTTTTTCGCTCAGAAAATATATACTTGTCATGCCCCTAATAGGGGGCTGGCTTTGCTGTATTTATGAGCTGCAAGAATTGACTTTCTTGCAGCTCATAATTTTTTTTGTACAGGAGGATAAATTTATGTCTTTAATAAACGTTACAAATCTAACATTTGGCTATGACGGTAGTTACGATAACATATTTGAAAATGTAAGTTTTCAAATAGATAGCGATTGGAAATTAGGATTCACAGGAAGGAATGGTAGGGGTAAGACAACATTTTTTAATTTGTTGCTTGGTAAATATGAATACAGTGGAAAAATCTCTGCGAATGTGAGCTTTGAGTATTTTCCTTTCAAGGTAGCAAACAAGGAAAATATGACTCTTGATGTAATAAGCGACATCGTTCCAGACTATCTTCACTGGAAATTGATGCGTGAACTTTCACTGCTGGAAGTTTCTGAAGATGTTTTATATCGTTCTTTTGATTCGTTATCCTTTGGAGAGCAAACAAAAGTATTACTTGCTACTTTGTTTCTAAAAGAAAACAGTTTTCTTTTAATTGATGAGCCAACCAATCATCTTGATATGAATGCTAGAAAGCTTGTCAGCGACTACCTCAATAGCAAAAGTGGTTTTATTTTGGTATCACACGACAGAGTATTTCTTGATAACTGTATAGACCATATACTTTCAATCAATAAGACAAATATCGAAATACAAAAAGGCAATTTTTCCAGCTGGTGGGAAAATAAACAAAGGCAGGATAGCTTTGAGCTTGTAGAAAACGAGAAGCTTAGACAAGATATTAATCGCTTATCTCAATCTGCTAAACGAACAAGTAATTGGTCCCATGAAGTAGAAAAATCCAAGCAAGGAACAACAAACTCTGGCTCTAAGCTGGATAAAGGTTATGTTGGACATAAAGCTGCTAAAATGATGAAACGTTCTAAGTCAATTGAAAGCAGACAGCAAGCTGCTATTGAAGAAAAGTCTAAGCTTCTCAAAAATATTGAAAGCTCCGACAGCTTGAAGATTTCGCAACTTGTTTATCATAAAAACAAACTTGTGGAACTTGAGAATGTTTCGATTTTTTACGGTGACACCATGGTTTGTAAGGATGTTTGCTTTAGTATTGAGCAAGGTGACAGAATTGCACTTAAAGGTAAAAATGGCTCAGGAAAGTCAAGTCTTATCAAGCTTATTTGTGGTGAGGATATAAACTACACAGGTAATTTCAAGAAAGGAAGTCAGCTTAAAATATCTTATGTCTCCCAGGATACATCGCATCTTAAGGGCAATCTGACTGACTATGCTTCAAATAGCGATATTGATGAAAGTCTTTTTAAAGCTATTTTAAGAAAGCTTGATTTTTCCAGAGATCAATTTGAAAAAGATATGTCATCTTTCAGCGGCGGCCAAAAGAAAAAAGTACTGATTGCAAAAAGTCTTTGCGAGAAAGTTCATTTGCATATCTGGGATGAACCTCTTAATTTTATTGATATTATCTCACGTATGCAGATAGAAGAGTTATTGCTTGAATACTCACCAACTTTACTGTTTGTGGAACATGACAGTGAATTTTGTAAAAATATTGAAACAAAGAGTTTTGAACTTTAGCTTTATGAATCAGAGTGTGTTAAATCTGCCTAGAAGTTACAAAAGAGACATTAAATAATACCGGTGTGCATTTTTTGCTTGGGGTGTGCACTTTTTAGCGGAAATATATTTGAAATAATAAGTGACAATAAAGTATAATATTTGTGATGAGTAAATGAATGTGATAATAACACTACTTGAATAAAGGAGCTTTTAAATATATGAATTTTTACTTCGCACCTATGGAAGGTTTGACTGGGTACATTTATAGAAATGCCCATAATGCCTTTTTCAATAAGATAGATAAATACTTTTCACCTTTTATTGTTGCAAATCAAAGTGACAGTTTTAAGACACGGGAATTAAATGATATTTTACCTGAAAACAACCAAGGTCTAGTTTTGATTCCACAATTACTAACAAATAATGCAAAAGATTTTATACATACTTCAAAGAAAATAAAGCAATTGGGATATAATGAGATTAATTTAAATTTGGGATGTCCTTCTGGAACTGTAGTTTCAAAAAATAGAGGATCCGGATTTCTTTCAAAAACAGAAGAACTTAATGTGTTTTTAGGGGAAATTTTTTCTCAAGCGACAACAAAAATCTCAGTAAAAACTAGAATAGGAAAAGACCAGCCAGAAGAATTTTATAATTTGATTGAAATATTTAACAAATATCCTATAGAAGAGCTTATCATTCACCCTAGGATTCAAAAAGATTTTTATAAAAATAAACCTAATCTGAAGATTTTTAAGGACGCCTTGGCTTTAAGTAAAAATCCTGTTTGCTATAATGGAGACATTTTTACAGTCAAAGATTACAAGCAGTTTTCCACTGATTTTCCTAGTGTAAATACTTTAATGCTTGGCAGGGGATTATTAGCCAATCCCGGACTGATTAGTGATATTGAAAATAATACTAAACTCGAAAAAAAATTACTAAAAGACTTTCATGATAAAATTTATGAAGATTATAAAACAATACTTTTTGGAGATAGGAATGTCTTGTTTAAAATGAAAGAATTATGGTTTTATATGATTCCGATGTTTTCTGATAATGCAAAATATGCAAAAAAAATTAGGAAATCAGAAAGATTACATGATTACGATGAAGCGGTTTTAAGCCTATTCAGAGAACAGGATATTTTAGAAAATTAGGAAAATCAAAAGATGATATGACAAATAAAAGCATTCAATTAGTACAACTTTGTAATTTATTCCGAACATATCCCAAGATATGTGAAATTAACAGGAGAATAGAGATATTTACATAATTATTCTTAAATTTCATGATACACTAGAATTAGTTATGACATAGTTGTAATTCATTTATTGTATTGAAAGGCAGGGGATAAAGTGAGGAGTGAAATGAACAATACAACAATTATAAAAAGCATACTTTTGTTCTTTATAATATTGGCTATGATAACTGCAGTCATATTTTATAATAAATTTGAGAATGCGAAGTATGCTTTTAATAGAAATTGTTATTATAGGTTAGAAAACCTTCAGTTGCGAACTAATGAGATAGTAAAGAAATTAAGCTCTGTAAAGACTTATGAAAAAGTCTCTAACAGTGATGTTACAGAATTTGCATATTTAAATTCAATAATAAGAAGTGAACAATGGTATATAGGTCTATCAGTATATGATTACCAGTGGAAGATAGGAAAGCTAGAAAAAACGTATAAAGGGCAATCTTTATTCGGGTGTACTTTAGACTCTTATTTTGACTATCTGAAGCAAACATATAAGGATAAAGAATATATAAATTATGATAAAGAAAATAAAAAGATGGACTTAGTACTTAAATATTATCAGGAAATTGAAAAAATACTCAACGGGAACCTTGAGAATGTTGGTAACACTGGTTCGCTAGATAAGAATGAGATCATAAATAAGGAAAACTGGGTATCATTATCTTCAGAAATAAATAAATTTGATGAAGATTTTAAAGAGCAGTATGCTACTCAGCTTGTATCAACAGAAAGTAAATAGCATTATGGTATATTTATAAATCCTATAAATGAAATCATAATATTCTATACTAATTTATATTGAAATCAGAAACACGCAAATACAAGTGTCATATTAAGGCATCTGAAAAGAAATAACAAGTCAAAGATGCGACGGATATTTTGCGTCAGACAAGGAGGGAGGTTCCGCAGATAGCCGACCCTATCTAAGGGTTCTGCCAACGAAGTATGACACAAAATATACTAGCATACTGACTAGTTATTTCTTTGAAGATGCCTAATATCATTAACATGGTATGAATATCATTCTTAGCTTTATATTTTAACAAGAACTAATATACTAGATTCATTTTGTTTTACTAGTTAAAAAAAGAACATATTTTGTGATTATAAAAGAGGTATGCAAAATTTTTGTGTGTCTTTTTGTTTTGTTTAGAAAAAGTATATATGTTAATAATCTGTGGATTTATTTGTACATTTATGAATAATATAGAATATTATGGTGAATTGTGGTATTGTTTAAGATATAAAGTTACTATCTAACGGAAAATTAAGCGTATATAATGTATACGTTTTATTGTGCAAGTCAAAAAATGGAAGGTGTGACATTCTGATTTTGTCTATAATGGGCAGTTGGAGTCAACGTAATTATATAATAGGGAGAGATAAATATGAGTATAAGAGAGTATACAGTTAAGAGTTTTTCTGATTATTTAGAAGTTTGTTTTGAATCATCATTACAAGAAGATATAAACAGACATCGCTTAAATTATGTGTTTAGAGGAATTGTTGATTCCTCATTTCATTTAGTACCAAGTCTTTTTAGGAATTGTGAGGACAAACCTATTTTGGAAACGGCATTATTAAGAAATTTCGAAAAGTATATGGAGCGGCCTCAAGAATTAAGAAACTCTGATATATGGGATGTTATGGTAATTGGTCAGCACCATGGACTGCCAACCCGTCTTTTGGATTGGACTTATTCTCCATTGGTTGCATTACATTTTGCTACAGATGACATAAAGAAAATGAATTGTGATGGAGCAGTGTATTTAGTAAATGTTGTAGAGGCAAATAAAAAGACTCCATCATCCTTTACAAAGATTTTGGAGGAAGAACAAAAATTTCTTTTTACTATAGATGATATAGAAAAAATAACAGAGAAAGAGCTCAATCATGAAAGCAAATTAAAAAAATTTGATGAGCTTTTAGATAAGAATATACTTTTCTTTCAACCACCATCTGTAGACAGTAGAATTGTAAATCAATATGCATTTTTTTCTATAGCACCATTGACAGTAAATGATATTGGCGTATTTTTGGAAGAGAGTGAGCTAGAGTGTTATAAACTTATTATTCCAAAAGAAATGAAATGGGAGTTTAGAGATAAACTTGATCAAATGAACATTACAGAACGAGTTATATATCCAGGATTAGATGGGTTAGCTAAGTGGTTAGCACGATTTTATAATACAAGTAATTCACCTAAAATTAAATAGATGCTTATTAAAACTGTTGAAAGATTCTATAAATACTAGTTAACAATGTCACAGTATCAATACCAAGCAGATAGTAATAAATTATATATTAAATTAAGTAATGATGCTAAACTTAAACTTCTTATGAAGACTAGAGATATAAAAGAGAATGATTGAATTATTGTAAAATTTATTAATTATGTCAAAACAATGGAAAATAACCTTAATAAAGACTCTGGTACCTTAGTAGGATGTGAGACATCCTACTTGCTTTATGCAACAAAAAACCTATGCTAATTTTTGCATAGGTTTTTTGCATTTGATTATAATACTCCCCTAGAACCTTATCATATCTAATCTAAATAGCAGAAATATATTAAATTTATATATAGTTGGTATAATAAAGCAACTGATTAACCTCATATATATAATATGAACACTAATTAGGTTTGAGGTTTGTGATAGATGCTCTCCAGATAGAAATGTTCTCCTCTTTAAAATCTTATGGTTTGGCTGAAAGTCACTGCTCCTATGTACACGATATCCTAAAAATCTTAAAATACAAATCTGATGAAGATCTTAATATAAAGCAGATAAATTCAATTTTTGAACATAAGAAAGAAAAAATTATAAAAAGAATAATAGATGAAATGAATAACAAATTAATAACAAAAAAATTAAATAAAGTGTAAGGCGTGCTTTGGGAAAGGAGAATTGATAATGGAAAAGATAAAACTTAATCGAGATGATTTTATTGGTATTCAAAAGATACTTGAAGACAGCCATGGAATAGAGGTTAATCTTACACAGTTATCAGATATTAGAATAGCTTTTAAATCTGATTCTAGAATATACAAGAAAGGTATACAGTTATTAGTAACAAGCTGTTATCCTCATACATTAGTAGTTCACTATGTAATATTAGCTAATAGAAGACAAGGTGTTTTTACAGCTATTTTAGAAAAACTTAAAGAGATTGCTAAGTTAAGAGGATTTGTTATGATAACAATGCAAATGGTAATGTCAGATGAAATGGTTAACTTTTGTATAAAGAATGGTCTTAAAATTAGTAGCACACCACCACATTCATTAGATGGTTCCCGAATGAACAAATATTGTAATTATACATTGGAGGTAAAGTAAATGATAGGAGAAGTAAATTTAGATAGTGAATTAAATAAACAACAAAAGGATATAGTTTTAAACTCATTATTAACATATACACATTATCATACCAAAACCATAGATTTTCCCTCTCTAATTTCAGGCTATAAATATTATATCTAATACAAAAACAAAAAGACACCATACGTTATTATAAATCTTTTTACTAATTGTGACCAAATAACCTTTTTATTTCAATAAAAATGAAAAAAATGTTGCAAATTTATTAAATATGTATTAGTATGTAATGGTGAAATTTAATAATTCAGATGAAGATAGTGGGAGAGTAATGGCTATGGCCATTCACCGAAGAAGTAAATCTTTCAGGTACCTATTTAATTAGAGATGACCGCTATTGGATGAAACCTTGGAGAGACTCTTAATGAGCACCGAAGGAGAAAGTCGTATGACGAAACTCTCAGGTAAAAGGACAGGGGACAGGTAACATATCTTACAAAAGTAATATATTATCAATTACTTCATTTAGATTTTATCTATTCCCATTTGTATCTCCAATCACAAAATACTTATATAGGAAAAGGCATTTTTTAGTACATGCCTTTTGACTAAGATGGAGGAATAAAATGGATCAATTAACGTCAAAAAATCAAAATTTATCAAGAGGACTAAAAAATCGGCATGTTCAATTACTTGCAATTGGAGGTGCAATTGGTACTGGATTATTCCTTGGTGCAGGAAGGTCCATTCACTTGGCTGGGCCATCTATTTTATTTGCGTATATGATAACAGGGGTAATTTGTTTTCTTATTATGCGTGCCCTTGGGGAATTATTACTTTCTAATTTAAACTACCATTCCTTTGTAGACTTTGTACATGATTATCTAGGAAACGGAGCCGCATTTATTACTGGATGGACCTACTGGTTCTGCTGGATCTCACTTGCTATGGCTGACGTAACTGCTGTTGGACTTTATGTGCAATACTGGATCCCGAATATACCTCAATGGGTTCCAAGCCTTATAGCTCTTGTAGTTTTACTAATTATGAACCTTATGACAGTAAAGTTATTCGGTGAAATGGAATTCTGGTTTGCTTTAATTAAAGTTGTTGCCATTTTAGCACTAATTATAGTTGGTACATTTATGATTATTAAAGGATTTTCTACAGATGCTGGTGCATCTAGCTTTACAAATCTTTGGAATCATGGCGGTTGGTTCCCAAATGGGACAAGCGGTTTTATACTTTCCTTCCAAATGGTTGTATTTGCTTTTACTGGAATCGAATTAGTTGGTTTAACAGCTGGTGAAACTGAAGATCCAGAACGTGTTATTCCAAAGGCTATTAACAATATTCCAATTAGAATTATTATTTTCTATATCGGAGCACTTACTGTTATTATGGGTATATACCCATGGAATTCAATTAATCCAGATAAAAGCCCATTTGTACAGGTATTTGCTTCAGTGGGAATTGCAGCAGCAGCAAGTATTATAAATTTCGTTGTACTAACATCAGCTGCATCTGCTTGTAACAGCGGTATCTTTAGTACAAGCCGTATGGTTTACTCTCTTGCTAAAGAAAATAATGCACCTGAGCCAATGAAAAAATTAACTTCTCGTCAAGTACCTTCTAATGCGCTAATATTCTCTGCGACTGTCATCTTAATTTCAGTTATTCTGAACTATATTATGCCAGAAGGGGTATTTGTACTTATTACAAGTATATCAACATTCTGCTTTATCTTCATATGGGGAATTATAGTTGTCTGCCATCTAAGATATCGCAAAACTAATCCTGAACTTGCTGCTAAGAGCAAATTCAAAATGCCACTTTACCCAATGGCTAACTATATAATTCTAGCATTTATTGCTTTTGTTTTAGTTGTATTGGCACTTAATAAGGAAACTCGTATAGCCCTATTTGTAACACCTGTATGGTTTATAATGCTTGGGGTAATTTACAAGATACTTAAATCAAAAATGAAAAATGAAGAAGATGTTAAGAGAAATTTAGCATAGGCTAACACTAAAAGGGATTTGTCCCTAAAAGGCTATGAATTTGAATTTTAACATTTGTTGAATATTACTCTTTATATTAAATTTATTTAACCACTAAAGTCAAGCCACCCGTCTAGCGGGTGGCTTGCTTTAGCTCTATAAGAGGCTGTTACTGGTTAAGTCTAAATAAACTTTAAAAAGTCTGCCCACCACAGATTTTTTCAGCCTATCCCTAGAGGCAATTTTACAAATTATCACATAAATCGTGTATGAGTAATAGGATTAAGAAATTACAGAGGCATTTCAAATCATCACCTACAGGTACGATAGAACAAACTAAAGAGTGACATCGATATATTGGAAACAGAATGATTAGATTATTTACTACTATCTTGTAGGGGACCAATCGAGGCTATAAAAGGTGAAACCACTTAATAGATTAATTGGAACTAACTTTAGTATATCTATACTCCAAACTTCAACAGGATGGTATTCATCTCTGCATCCTGATAAGTAAGCAATCTTTCTACTATCAGATGACCAGGTTACAGGTGTAGAATAACAGCTAGAAATCGCCACAGTAGAGTCACCTTCACCTTTTACTCCAGATAATCTAATTAATGAATAATATTTTCCGTTTATAAAAATAGAAAGTTATATTCAAATAGAAAGTTATATAATTAGTATCATGTTAGTCTGTGTTGACTCTTGGCACAGGCCTTCTTTTTATTAATTTTTTGATGTGGGTACTAGGTTAGTCGGTTTACCGACAGCTATGATTTATGTTTGTGTTTGGTAAAATTAAAGAATTAGAGCTTCTAAATTATTTTATACTGTTTACCAGATACTTTGCCATCCTTCTTTAATAACACAATATCCTTTAAAGCCTCTAGTGGTGCTGACATCCACTTGTTTACATGATATATCATTTTAGCATGTATTAAAATATTATCAGTTTCTACTGGAAGCATCACAAGCTCACCATTTTTAATTTCCTTATCAACTGCTATTCGTGGCAATAAGCTTATACCTAGCCCTTCTTTAACGCACTGTTTTATGGACTCTATACTGCCAAGTTCCATAATAGTACCCACTTTCACATTTAGTTTTTGAAATAGTCTTTTCAATTCCATGCTGTAACCACTTTCAGATTCAATAAGAATAAATGATTGATTTTCCAATTCACTCATAGTAATTTTCTTTAAACTAGAAAAAGGATGATCTGGTGTTGCAACAAAAACAGTGGAATCATCAAAAATATCAATTTGAGAAAGATCCTTTCTTTTAGATTCATCATGAAAACTAAATGCAACATCAATAATATTTTTCTCCAGTAGTTCATGAAATTCAAGACAATCAGCCATCTTCAGTATTATCCGAACCTTAGGGTGAATTTTGCTATATTCTTTAAGCAGTGGTGGAAGCCAAAAGGCACATAAAGTTTCTGCAGCTCCTATTCTTAGATTGCCGTGAACTTTTTCACCTTTATTGAATAATTCATGTATTTCTTCAGCATCTTGAAGCATTTTCTGAGCTGGAGAAATTAACTTTTTTCCTTCTTCATTTAAAAATACTTTCCTACCAAGCCGTTCGAAAAGCTTTACACCAAGTTCCTGTTCCAAATTTCTTATATGATCTGAAACAGTGGACTGAGAATAATTAAGTTCTTCAGCGGCTGCTCTAAAATTCAGCAATCTTGATAATACAATAAATGTTTGAAGCTGTTTAACATCCAAAAAATCACCACCAATCGTAAAAACCGATTAAATCGATTGAAATAACTGACTTATCAATATATATTTTTTATGATACTCTAGTATAAAATACAATTCAAGTTAATTTTTTATAAGCTAGTAAAAATGAGGAAGGAAGTGAATTTTAGTGAGGGGTCATTACTTATAGTATACGCTCACTAAATATAATTTATGGATAGCAATTATATTAAAAATTTGACATATTCATTAGGTGCTGATGTATGTGGAATCGGAAGTATAGATAGATTTAAAGAGGCACCAAAAGGATTTCATCCACTAGATATTTATTCTGAAGCAAAATCAGTTATATCAATTGGAAAACATTTTCCAGTAAGCTTGTTTGATGCAAATACTAAAGCTCCTTATACATTTGCAAAAAATAAAATATTTCAACTATTAGATGATATTTCTATTAAGCTTACTTTTTACATTGAATCACAAGGCTATAAGGCAATCCCTATTCCATCAGATGAACCCTATGAATATTGGGATTCTGAAAATAAACATGGTAGAGGAATATTATCACTAAAACATACAGCTCAAGCATGTGGCATAGGCTGTATTGGTAAAAATACCTTATTAATAAATGAAAAATACGGTAATAGACTTTATTTTGGAGCAGTAATTACAAATATAGAATTAACTTCAGATGCTTTAGCACGCAACTTATGTACTGAAAGCTGTAACATTTGTTTAAAATCATGCCCTCAATCTGCATTAGATGGCATTACAATAAATCAGAAAAAATGCAGACAAGTATGCATTACCTCAACACCTGGTGGGGGACCTATATATTCATGTTATACTTGTAGAAAAGTATGTCCATTTTCAAAAATATAATTAATTAAATAGTTTATAGAAAATTCAAGGGCACTTATGGTAGAGTTCACACACAAAACCTGCTTTAAAACGATATAGTGAGGTTTTTAAGTGGAATTGAACCAAAGTAGAGTATTCTTTATCTGGAAGAGGTATATCACTAATATCTGTACTTAATGAAATGTGTAACTGGGGTAAAAAACAAAACGAATATTAGAGTGTTCAAATCAGCAACAAAACTTAACAGAAAATACTTATGAATTCTTAAATTGTAGAATCATATATGTTATAATACCCGTAGACTTTATGCCAATGTTACAGGTATAAGTAGTTAATTATCTACAAGGAGAATATATGAAACCCTACAGTGTACTAAATAACGTAGTATTTTTAGATATAGAAACCAATTGCATTGATGATAAAAGTGGCAAAATTATAAAGATCTGTGCTGTTAAAATAAAAGATAATGTTGTTACAAAGTTTAACACTTTAATTAATCCCAATAGATTGGTAGAACTAAGCATTTCTGATCCTTTGAGAGGAATTACTCAAAAAGAGCTAGATAGTGCTCTACAATTAAAAGATGGGATGAAGAAACTATTACTTTTTATTGAAGACCTTCCGTTAGTTTATCATAATGAAGCCTTTATAGAAAATTTTCTTAAGGTAGATAATGAATTTTTAGATTCAATGGAGCTTCTTGCTATACTTTTTCCTAAGCTTAGGTCGTTTAATCTTCAATATTTATTAAAGAAGTTTCTTTATAATTACAAAGAGGAAGATTGTAGAGTTCTTAGTTATGCAGAAGATATAATAGTTATACTTAATTATGCAATCAGCAGCTTTTATTATGAAAATGGTTATTCGCTGGCCATGAGCATTACAGAATTGGAAGCATGGAACTGGTATAAGCATCTTACAATGGTAAATATGGATGATGTAAAATGCTTTATAGAAAATAAACCTATTGAACTTGAAAAGAAAGTTACTGAACCATATCCTGTTTTTGCACTGAAAGATTATGAAAAACTTTTTGAGCATAAAGAACTCTGGAGAAGAAATGGAAGGAGCTACACCTTAAGACCACAGCAGAGGGATGCATCAAAATTTATACGGGAAGGACTAGAAAAAGGCAGAATTACAATAATGGAAGCACCAACGGGACTAGGAAAAAGCATGGCTTATTTGCTTCCTGCTTCCATATATACACACATTAAAGAAGAAAAAGTTATTATATCTACTAACACAAAAGGATTGCAAAATCAGCTGGTAGAAAAGGATATTCCTAATCTTTTAGAAGCATTAAATCTAAAAAGGGATGTAAGCTATACTTTAATAAAAGGAAAAAGTAATTATCTCTGTTTTGACAGGTTTGAGGATATAGAATATCCGAAGGATATGAAAACTCTTATTGGCTATATTTATTTAAAAAGACTCATAAGGGAAAAGGGTATTGGAGAGGTAGAAGAAATAAACCCTGTTATAAGAGAAAAGTTTAATTTAAACTCCTTAATAAATGAGTGTAATTGCGACTCAGAACTTTGCGATGTGGGAGTTTGTAAGTATAAAGATCAGTGCTATTATGCATCAAGGGTTGAGGCACTAAAGGAGTCACAGCTTATTGTTATAAATCATTCCTTATTATTAAAGTGGCCCTATAAAAGTATTGTTCCTCTTGAAAATATTGTGGTGGACGAAGCACATAATCTAACTCAGGAAGCCTATGATGCTTTTCAAAGTACTCTGGTTTCTCATGAGTTTGAAAGACATCTAAAAGAGATATATAATAGCGCAGAAAAAAGTGGATACCTATATTATTTATCAAGAAGAACTAAAAAGGACACTTTGCCTTTAGACGAGGTGGAGTCATGGATAGAGCAGTGCATAAATCAAGTTTCGAATATTAAAGCTGCCTTTGAAAACTATGTATCTACCAGTGGGATAAGCAAAGAGTACAATATCAAGGAGCATTTAAATAAAAACAATCCTAAGATAGCAAACATAATAAAATATTTAGAATACCTTAAAGAAAATTTAGGTAGCTTAAATATAAATTTAGACAAGGCGATTTCTGTCTTAAAGGATATATCTACTCTTGAAAAAGATAAACGACTTAAAATATTAATAGAAAAAGTGGAAGCTATAAATAGCTATAGCAGACTCTTAGAGGATGTAATAATTCAAAGTGAGGAAGGTTATTGTTTTTACTTTGAAGTAGATAAATTCTTTAAGTGGTGGAAGATATCCAGTATCCCTTTAGATGTGTCAGGTGCTTTTTATGAAAAAGTTCTAAGTGGCGCTAAGAGTTGCCTTTTTGTATCTGCAACTTTAAGTGCAGATAACGGCTACAATAGTTTAAAAAACACCTTGGGAATAAATATTGCAAAGTCCCAAAATAAAGAAATAGTAGAGATTCCTCCTATAAAGCCTGTTTTTGACTATAAAGGTAAGAGTGCAATCTATGCCACTCCCAATATTGACCCTAATAATATAGATGCTTTTTCAGAAGAAATGAAAAAATTTGTTATAGAGCTTTTATCTACTGTTGAAGGTAATATTATTATTCTTTTTACCAGCAGAAAAAGGCTTCAGGCCTTTAAAGAAGAGGCTTTAGAAAATTTGAAGGCTTTAGGGGTAAGAATTGTAGACGGTAAAAAGGATATAGAAAAATTGAGATCCAGGGAGGAAAGATATATTTTGCTAGGATCAAAGGGATATTTTGAAGGAATAGATATTCCAGGGGATACCATGACCACAGTGATTTTAGATAAAGTGCCTAATATCAATAGTAAGGAGCCCTTTTATAAGTCTTTAATAGAAAATCAAGTTGAGAAAGGGAAAAACTATTGGCAGGCTTATGCAAAGGTGAATTTTCCAATTGTATCCATAGATTTAAAGCAGATTTACGGAAGAATTATAAGAACTGAATATGACTATGGTTCTCTATTTATTATGAGTAAATTTGATAGTAATAACTCCACAGTAAAAAAGCTTGAAAATCAGCTTCATGGGGTTCCTATTATAAGAAAAGATGGATATGAAATCTTTAGAGATTTAAAGATGAGGGTGGCAAGGTGGAAACAAATAAATCTTTATAAGATAATGAAGGAAGTTAAGTATTCATTAAAAAAAGTTATTTCAGAAAAAAGAATGATTCAGAAGAATATGACAATAAAGGGAATTGAGGAGCTTATAAATGAATTTATGTCCTTAGAGTACAGCAAAAGAAATTTGAAGTATGATGTAAATATTTATTTAGTTAATGGAGTAAATATTTATATTAATGGTGAAGCATTAAAATTAGATGAAGCAAATAGGATTAAAATAACTCAGTATTTTAAAGATATTATTTAGAGAAGGGGTTTAATGCGGTATTATACTCCCATTCTCCCAATTTCCAAAATTAAACTTTCCACCATGTGCTGCAATTATTTGTTTTACAATATAAGTAAGTAAATTTGTTATAAATAGTGTTGTAGCTAGGATTTTTCCATTTAGGTTAACAAACCAAATATTATGCAAAGTAAAACAAAAGTAAACAATTAAAATATTTTAAGTATTACATAAAAAAGTACTTATTTTTTATAATTGAACAAATGTAATTAATCTTATTCGAGAGTATTTGAATTGGCGTATGTATGAATAAATTAATTAAGTACCAAACTTATAATATTATGTTGTATTATAATAACTGTCAGGCAAACAAAAGTCATTAATAATGACGGTTTTAAATAGTATAAATTAACAATGCGAAATGCGTTTATATATTTATAGGATACACTCATTACCTAAGCGTTATGAGTTACAACAAGGGGGCGTATTGGCTTCGACGAGGGTATGTTGTATCTGAGAAGCGAGTCGAGGGAACCTGTGGACCCGCGTTAAAAAACTATGAGGTTAAAGATAAACGCAAACGATAATTTACAACTAGCAGCTTAGTCTGCTACGTCCTACCTTAGAGTACCGCGACTTAGGATAGGACAACCACAGCGGTGAAACGAGCCTGTGTAAGCTTTGCCACAGGAACGGAATTTATGAAGCTACTGAAACTAGAAGCCTGTTCTTGGGCGCCTAGTGGAGGGAATGTTAAAATAAGGAATGTACTGGTCGAAATCTGCTTAGGTATTACGGCTTTCGGACAGGGGTTCGACACTCCTCGCCTCCACCAAATAAGAACTATAATATTGATACATATAGAAAGTCCTTGATTTCAAGGGCTTTTCGTGCTTTTTGACTACAGTTTATATGGTGGTTAGGCTAAATTATTTCATCAAAAGTAATATTAATATAGTAAAGATGCACCGGGGTGTGCAAAAGGGTGCAAGAGGTGTGCATTTTTGGAGTGGGGTGTGCACTTTTCAGCGGAAATAATTTAAAGGTAGGGATTTGGTTTTAATTGAAAAATAACTTGTCTGTGGGCTTGAAATGACTTGCTATTTGTGCAATTCAGAGCGAACATAACATTACCGAAACTACTAAAAGAAAGGGGAGCTCGCTTTGAATCCAAGACAAGTAACCATTATACCGGCTACAAACCCAAATCAGCGGGATCGATATTTTGGAACGCCAGGAAAAATTCATGTTGTAGGATATGCCCACGTTATTAAAGGCACCGGTGCTGGTGTGCAGATTCGAAAAAATATCAGACGCCTTATTGCAGATAAACCTAAATGGGAATTAACATTTGTTACAACAGATTACCGTCAGACAGATAATCAGAACTTAACATATAGAAGTTTTTTCAGCATTTGCAATGGGATCAGATTCAGATACCTTGACATTTTAATTATCCATTCTGCAAATGACCTGGAAGAAGCTTTCACTACTGCAGAATTGCTGCTTCCGCTTTGCAAGGATTATGGTGTTGTATTATATGTAGCTCATAATGACTTACTCCTATCAGAATCTGATTTCATACTATAGTGAGTTGGGTTGCGGGTGATTGTTCCATCCGTATTCCTATGAATATTGCTGCGGCGTAACTTTTCCTCCTGTACTTGTTCAAATTGGCATATGGGAATAAGTGGAGGATGATTATTGGAGGATCCTATATATAATACTAAATAAATATCTGTACTGGCAGTTGTATCAGTAGTTTTAGAGGTACAGTACAGAAGGTACATTAAATTTTCCAAAACTCTCAGTAGTGTTTATTAATAAAATGGCTATGTTAAAGAATAGTGTTGAAAATAACACGCTTTACTTATATACAGAATTATCCATTGGTTATATAATATAATTAATTCAGAATTGTAAATTTATACGACTTATGAAGGATGTAAAACAACTCAATAAATAGTAATTTGAGAAAGGTAAGATGTTGATATGAAAGATGAATTAGAGAAAATTGTCATTGAAAAATTAAACAAAGGTTTATTGGACGGTATAGTAGGAGATGATTTTGTAACAGGAGACTATGCAAAAGTAACTTTCCGTAAAATCATAAAGGATGGGATACCACAAATTCTCCGTTTCGGGGCAGATAGTAAATTTTTTGATAACAAGGAAAATATACGAGTGCCAGGAAAAGAGTCGGTGCAACTATTTAAAACAATAGCAGAAAAGCTAGATTTTCTAAAGAAATATGGATTTCTGACTAATGACCCAGATGTTAAAGCTTACAGTGCCTTATTTAAACCAAAGAAAAAATAAAAAGCACATATTCAATGAGATATAGCATAACAACTTGAATAACGCAACAAATTCCAATTTATTGGGCTATTCAGTTATGTCGTATCTTTCTTATAGAACGAACTAAAGAAGCCTTATATTGGGCTTCTTTTTATATTATTACAATATCAATGATATTCTTTAACATAGCCAATAAAGTAAGTCTATAATGAATAGAATAATAGTTATTCGTAGTGGCAATAATTGTAATATAAATCAATTAAGGAGTTTAGCAAATTGTATTACAAAGGAATTAACTTAACGAATTTAAATGATTATGAGATATATGATTTAGTACTTCAAAGGAAAATACCTAATTTTCCACCAGGATATTGGTGTTCAATATCAAAGGATGAAGGAAAGAAAATATCTTTACGGTTACTGAGATATCTCATCGAAATAAGATTAAAGTTAAATAGATATGAAATAATAAACAACTTATCTAAAGAATTTATTCTAAATAATAAGCTTTGGACACCATGTAAACTTTACTTTGGAAGATCTGCTATTAGATTCTTAATCGAACTATATCCAAATAAATATAGAGCTTTTGAGTTTATTAAATGTAGAATACCTCAAAGTTACTGGTGTGAGAAGGAAAATAGAGTTGATGCTATAAAGTGGCTAATAGAAGAAAAGCTACAATGGAGCTTAGATGATATAAAAGAAAAGTTTACTAGAATGTTATTGGTAGAGCATGGTTTAGCTACATTAATGGGATATCATTATAGTAGCTTTGATATTATAAATGAAATTTATCCTAATAAAATATACACTTGGGAACTTAAAAGGAGTTCAGTCTCAGCAAGATATTGGGAAGTTAAAGAAAATAGAGTAATGGCTATTAGATGGCTAATAAGAGATAAATTGAAATTTTCTCATGATGAAGTAATAAATAATCTCTCACTTGAAAATTTCTATAAGAACGGGCTGAGTACATTAATATGTGAATACTATAATAGATCAATTGCGAGTGCTATTACTGAAGCATTTGAAGATGAATTTATGCCTTGGGAGTTTAGTTACCATAGATGGAATATAAGTGATGCCAGGAAAGCTACAAAATGGTTAATTGATAAATTAAATAAAGAAGAAGGAAAGCTACCATTAGAAATAGATTATTATGATTTTAAAAACAATAAATTAAGAATTGTAATTGATAAGTTCTATAGGAGTTCTCCTAAAAAAGCTATTATAGATGTAATTAGTGACTTATCTTAATAGTTAAAGATAATAATTATTTTTAATAAATTTTCAATATGTTTCCGCATACTCACTATGTGGAGACGGTAGTAAGGCTTAAAAGGAAATGTATCTAACCACTAAACCCCGCTAAATCCCACTAAACCCTGACGGAATCCCCGAAGGGGTCGGAATTATGCACAAACTAAAAATCAAACAAAAAATCAGAGCTGAGAGCAAAATCTTAGCTCTTTTTTCATAGCAAGAAATAGGCTTAAAGGAGAGAGAAAAAGTATGGTTAATGGGAGATATATCAAGGATTTTAGCAGGTTTATAGGAAGAGAGATGGGAGACTTCGCCTACGCCTTTGGCGAGTGAGTTTGGCTTGAAATGAGAGAGATTTTGTGAGAGAATTAAGGGCACTTAAATTTATTTTCGTCAAACTTTCGTGGCTTTCCGAATAAAGATTGATTAAAAAAGAGGTATTAAATACGACCATTTTTTGGGAAAAATTCTCGTCAAACTTTAGTGGGATTTTTTGAGGAATGGCTTGGATAGAAGGTTGAGAAGGGGTGAGTTTCAGCAGTGTTTAATGGGTGAGTGCAAAAGTAGCCTGTTTATGCGGGCTTGCGGGCTTTTTGGCAAAATATGTACCTGTGTTTTTAACAGGAAATTATGAATATGGAACCTTAATTTCAAGAGGGGGTAAATCTTTTCGCAAAGAAAGAGACTGTGCGCCAGGATAGTATTGGCGGCGAGATAGTCCGCGAATGGTTTACCCCCTTTTCTTTTAACCCAGATAGATAGTTTCTTTCTGCTGGTTAGCATTGATATATGAAAGAAAACAAGCCTATCGAATATTATTAAAGACGTAAATGAGAGAAATGCAAAGTGTTTTTTAACTAAAAAACATTTTGTATTTTTGATAAAAAACTATTGACATATAAAAAATATGTGTTTATAATAAACACATAAGATAAGTAATTACAAAAAAGAGCAAAAAGTTATTTAACTAAAAAACATATATTGAAAGGAGAGCTATGAATAAAGAGATAGTATCATTTAGCGATGTGATTCAATTTTCAACTGGAATAAATCTTTCAAGAATAGAAGGAAAAAAGATTTCAGAGGAAAGCATTTACAGTATTGAAGATTTTGAAAATGATTTAAAAGGAAGTAACCAAAGCATTGATGGAATTGAGAACAAAACAAATCAAGGCAAAGGGGTTATTGTGAAACCAGGGGATTGTATCATAAGCATGATAAAAAGCAAAGCTGGAATCGTATCAGGCTCAAGTAATGGTAAATACCTATCATTAAATTTTGTGAAATGCGAAATAGATGAGCAACTGTTGTATTCTTGGTATTTCTGCTATTTGTTTAATGAAGCGAGTTCTATAAAACAACAGATTTATAAAAACCAGCAAGGAACAGTTAAAAGTGTGACAAGACTCAATATTAGCACAATAGGTGATATTCAATTCAAGTTAGTTGACATGGAGCAACAGAAAAGAATTGGTGATATGTACAGAACAGTTTTAAATCAAGAGTATTTAATGAAGCATGAAGCTGATTTACTTAAACGGTTTACTTTAGGCATGATGCAAATGATTGATAAAAATTGAAGATGGTATTCGGAAAGGAGATTAATATATGTGTAAATTTGGAGATATTTATTACGCAGAATTGCCAATAATGCCAGGCAGCCAGGTTCAGCAGGGGATACGTCCTGTGCTTGTTGTATCTAATGACAAAAATAATATGTACTCACCGGTGGTCACTATCGTTCAACTGACCTCGAAACAATGTAAGCATTCGTTGCCAACACATGTGGCGATCAGTGGATATGGTTTATTGAGGCCAAGCGTAATATTAGGAGAACAAATTATCTCTTTGGATAAGAAATTTCTTCGTGATAGAGTGGGAACAGTAATAGATAGACCAATGAGAAACAAAATTCAAAGAGTATTAATGACACAATTAAACATGGCTGCATAATGATATGTGGCAAGTTTATAAGAATAAGTTACTTTAGAAAATGTAAATCAATCTGAAAATAAAAAGAATGGAGAATAGAATTATGGCAAATTTAGAAAATAGCAAGGAATTATTAAATGTATTATGGAGTGGCGCAGATATATTACGCTCAAAGATGGATGCAAATGAGTACAAGAATTATTTATTAGGAATGGTATTTTACAAATATCTATCAGATACTTTTCTGGTTAAAGTATATGATTTGATTAATGATTGCAAGCCTGACTCGATGCTTCAGGCACAGAAAGCCTACGAAGAGATTATGAAATCTGATAGTGCAGAGGACTTATTAACAGACATTAAGGAAACTTGTCACTATGTAATTGAGCCAGAGTACACATATACAAAACTGGTTGAAAAGGTAGAGACAAACAAGTTTCAAAGAGAAGAACTTCAAAAGGCGTTTAACGATATTGAAGAATCAGATAAGCTCTTTGCAAATATGTTTGATGATATTGATTTATATTCAAATCGCTTAGGAACCGGTGATACAAAGCAAAGTAAAACAATATCAGATTTAATCAAAGAAATTAATAAGGCTGATCTACTTAATGTTGAAGGAGATATTCTTGGAAATGCATATGAATATTTAATCGGACAGTTTGCATCAGAAACAGGGAAAAAAGCTGGAGAATTTTATACTGCTCAAGGACCAGCCCAAATTCTTACTCGCATCGCCATTGCGGGGCAGGAAGATAAGAAGGGATTAAGCGTGTATGATCCGTGTATGGGATCTAGTTCCTTACTTTTAAATGCAAAAAAATTCTCAACAGAATCAGCATATATTAAATATTATGGTCAGGAATTAATGCCATCAACATATAACTTGGCACGTATGAATATGTTTTTGCATGGTATTGCTCCGGAAAACCAGAAGTTGCATAATGCAGATACTTTGGATGCGGATTGGCCAACAACAGAAGAAACTGATTTTAATATGGTAGTGATGAATCCACCATATTCAGCAAATTGGTCAGCAGCACCAGGTTTTCTATCAGATGAAAGATTTAGTGATTATGGTGTATTGGCGCCCAAGTCTAAGGCGGATTATGCATTTTTATTACATGGATTTTATCATTTGAAAGCGACAGGAACAATGGCGATAGTGCTTCCACATGGAGTGCTTTTTAGAGGAGGAACAGAAGGTAAAATTCGTCAAAAATTATTGGAAAGCGGATCAATTTATGCTGTGATTGGCCTTCCAGCAAACTTGTTTTATAATACTTCGATTCCTACTTGTATAGTAGTATTGAAGAAACAAAGGGATGGTAGAGATGTCCTGTTTGTTGATGCATCCAAGGAATTTCAAAAAGGTAAAAAGCAGAATACGTTGGATGAAAAAAATATTGATCATGTAGTAGAGCTGTACATGAATAGAAAAACTGTTGAAAAAGAAGCATATGTCGCAAGTTATGATGATATTGTAAAAAATGACTTTAATCTAAATATTCCTCGTTATGTTGATACATTTGAGGAAGAAGAGGATATTGATTTTACAGAGCTCATCAATGATATGAAAAAAACTAGCTGTGATATTAAACAAGCGCAGACAGAGCTAATATCTCTCATGAAAGATATTAGTACTGATGATGAGAAAGTCAAAAAGGAAATTGCAAGTTTTATGAACATGATGGAGGAAATTTAATATGAAGAATACTCCAAAAATTAGATTTAAAGATTATGTTGATGACTGGGAACAGCGTAAGTTGGGCGATGTGTCAGAGAGGGTTCGTGGAAATGATGGTCGAATGGATTTGCCGACGCTCACAATTTCTGCGGGAAGTGGTTGGTTAGATCAAAGAGAACGTTTTTCAGAGAATATTGCAGGTCAGGAACAAAAGAATTACACACTATTATCAAAAGGTGAACTTTCTTATAACCATGGCAATTCCAAACTTGCAAAATATGGAGTGGTTTTTAAACTTAGAAATTATGAAGAAGCTCTTGTGCCACGTGTTTATCACAGCTTTGGCGTCAATGAGGATGCATCATCAGATTTTATTGAATATATGTTTGCAACCAAGAGACCAGATAGAGAACTTGCAAAGTTAATTTCATCTGGGGCTCGTATGGATGGGTTGCTAAATATTAATTATGATGATTTTATGGGAATAAACATTATGTGTCCATCGGTAGCTGAACAAAGAAGGATAGCTTGTCTTTTGAGAAAGATAGATTCGACAATCAGTCTCTATCAGAGCAAGTGTGAGCAGTTACAAACTTTTAAGAAAACGATGCTAAAAAAAATGTTTTCACAAGAAGGGTGCTGTAAACCTGAATTCAGATTTGACGGATTCACCGATGATTGGGAACAGCGTAAGTTTGAAGATTTTACAAAATTATCTCAAGGGCTACAGATTGCAATAAGTAAAAGATATACAGAAAATATAGATGGTAGTAAATACTTTTATATTACAAATGAATTTTTAAATCCTAAAAGTGATAAAAAATATTACATTAAAAATCCATCTAAAAATGTATTAGCAACAAAAGATGATATATTAATGACTAGAACGGGAAACACTGGGAAAATAGTTACAAATGTGAGTGGTGCCTATCATAATAACTTTTTTAAGATTGATTTCAATCATTCAAAGTATGACAAAATGTTTTTGTATTATCTTTTAAATACAGTCTGTATACAAAAAGAAATTTTATCTAGAGCAGGGACGTCTACAATACCAGATTTGAATCATTCTGAATTTTATGATATCAAAGTAGTGTTACCAAGTTATGAAGAACAGAAGAAAATTGGTAAGTACTTTAAGCATCTCGACAACCTTATCACCCTTCATCAGCGTAAGTGTGATAAACTAATAGAAGTGAAAAAGTATATGCTAAAGTACATGTTCATATAAAAAAGGGGGTAAGGTAATGGCAGAACTCGAAGCAAGTATTGAAAAGAAATTAATAGAGCAGCTAGAATTTGGCGATTCGCAGTGGACCTATAGAAAAGATTTGAAAACGGAAAGTGCATTATGGGACAATTTTCGCTATATTTTAGAACAGCACAATAAAGCCAAGTTGAATGATATGCCGCTATCGGATTCAGAATTTGAACAGGTAAAGAATCAGCTGCAATTCTCATCTTTTTATGAAGCTGGTAAATGGCTGATTGGCGAAAATGGAGTGGCACAAGTTCATGTGCAACGTGGAACGGAAACGTTGCATTTGATGGTTCTTAACCAGGAACATGTTGCGGGTGGAACTAGTGTGTATGAAGTAATCAATCAATATAATGCATTGAAGGAAGATGACGATAGTATAAAAGAACGAGATAGACGTTTTGATGTTACGTTATTAATTAATGGTCTTCCTATGATTCACATAGAGTTAAAAAACAGAGAGCATTCATACATGGATGGATTCTGGCAAATAAAAAAATATATTAGTGAAGGTAAATTTCGAGGTATTTTTTCTGCAACACAGATGTTTGTTATTAGCAATGCAAGTGATACTAAATATTTTGCTACAGCCGATGCGCCAGATCTTAACCCAAAGTTTCTTAGTGGTTGGTTAGATGAAAAGAACAAACCGGTTGCAAATTATCTTGATTTTGCGAAGACAGTTTTAAGAATACCTGAAGCTCATGAGATGGTTTCAAAATATACCGTATTAGACAAAGAGGCAAAGAGCCTTATATTACTTCGTCCATATCAAATTCATGCGATCGAAGCAATTAGAGAGGCATCAAAAAGAGGTCAATCCGGATTTGTATGGCATACAACAGGTTCAGGAAAGACGATGACTTCGTATAAAGCTACAAGAAATCTTCTAATGGATATTCCGGCAATTGAAAAAACTATATTTTTGATAGATAGGAAGGACTTGGACACGCAGACTACACTAGCTTTTCAATCATATGCTAACAGCGATGTTATTGATGTTGATGAAACAGATAACGTTACTGACTTGAGTAACAAATTGGTTGATGGAAAACGCCAAATGATAGTTACGACGATTCAAAAATTGCAGATATTGATTAAAAAGCGCTTGGAGGGAAAAGAAGATACGTCTAAATATAAGAAAATAAAAGCGCTGCGTATTGCATTTGTTGTAGATGAATGCCATAGAGCCGTAACACCTGCAACAAAAAGAGAAATGGAAAACTTTTTCTTGAACTCCTATTGGTATGGATTTACTGGAACACCTCGATTCGATGTGAATCCGTATCCTGAAATGGGTGATTTACCACGTACCACAGAACAATTGTATGGTGACATCCTTCATTCATATACGATTAAAGAAGCAATTCATGACAGAGCTGTATTAGGATTTCAGGTAGAACATATTGCTGCACCAGGCCTAGATAAGAACGATTCAAATGAAAATATCAACATCTACAAACAGGAGCAGCATATGTTAAGAGTGCTGGACTTGATTATTAATAAGTCAGGTAATAAGTTCGGTTTACAAAACGGAAGAGGACAGACATACGAAGCAATTCTTACAACAAGTTCCATTCCGATGGCGCAGAAATATTATGAATTACTCAAACAAATTAAAAATGATGAAAAAGAAGTCAAAATATGCGAAGAAGTAAAAAAAGTATTACCGGATTTTCCAAAGTTTGCAATTACTTACTCGGTCACAGAGGATGAGGAAGGTTCTACCGTTAACCAGGATAAGATGGCTGAATCCTTAGATGACTACAATAAAATGTTTGGAACACATTATGATAAAGGACAGATTCAAGCATATAATACAAATTTAAATAAAAGGCTTGCCAGAAAAGAACAAAAATATAAAAGTCGTGATCAGCAGCTTGATTTGGTAATTGTTGTAGAAAGGTTGTTGACAGGATTTGATGCTCCTTGTCTATCGACATTATTTATTGACAGGCAACCATCCAGTCCTCACGATCTTATTCAAGCATTTTCAAGAACAAATCGTATATTTGATAAAAATAAAATATTTGGACAGATAGTTACATTCCAGTCTCCAAATCATTTTAAAAAGGCCATTGATGATGCATTAAAACTATATTCATCAGGAGGAACTAATGAAGCTGTAGTACAAGATTGGGATGAAGTGGAAGAACAATTCATCCAGGATTTAGCGTTATTAAGATATGTGGCACCATCACCTAATGATGTGCCGGGCATGTCCTTAAAAGAAAAGAAAATGTTTGTGAAAAAATTCCAAGCATTTGATTGTTTATTTGCGCAGTTAAGGGCATTTACAAAGTATGAGGAAAGTGATTTAGAGAAGTATGGAGTCACAAAGCTAGAATATGAAGAATATGCAGCTCATTATTATAACGTAATGGAAGAACTAAAAAATGATGGTGATGATACCGATAAACCAGGAGATGGTGGCGAGGATACAGTTCTTGATACAGAATATGAGTTGATGTCTTACATTCATACTAAGATTGACTATGAGTACATAGTTAATCTAATTCAGGATATTGTGAATTATTCAGATGACGAGGATGAAGAGACCGAAGAAGAAAGAAGTAAAAAGATTGAGGAAGCAAAAGAGTTTGTTGCTGAACTGAGTAAGGAAAATGAAAAAATGGGTGCTTTGATGACACAGTTAATTACAAATGTCGAAAATAACAGAGAAGCATACAAAAACAAGCATATATCATCCGTACTTGAAGATATGAGACATAAAGCAATAGAAACAGTAATTATTTCATTCGCAAATAAATGGTTTGTTGATGTTGAAGCGGTAATGTATGCCGCAGAGAATTACCAAAATGGAGAAATACCAAACATAAGTATAATCAAGGAAAAAGCTAATTATTCAGATTATAAGTCCCACACTGAAAATGCTTTATCTAAGTTAAAGTATCGTTCGGAACTGACTGCGGAATTAAGAAAAGTGATTGAAGAAGAAATAATTCCTTTACGCAGAGAAAGATAAGTTATTGTCTTTGTAGATGATAATTTGTTAGAAAAAGCATAATTGATTGTGCAATAAGAATAAAATTACCTATTACCACTACAGATAACATTAAGAATTGCCTTTATCACCAGTTAAAAACCATACTGTGTTCAAGTTTTTGAAATCACAGCATGGTTTAATTATATTAATTCTTTATTTCTTCAGGTATTCTGCCTAGAAAATAATTCTCAATTAATTTCCAAAAGGTTTCAGAATCGGTCTGATTTTTGAAAAGATATTTTAGCATATTCACAGACATTTTATGTCTTTCCCTTACATTATTTAATATGTGGTTTTCATATTTATCAGGTGAATTAACAACTCTTTCTAATTGAAACTTTGAGTTGATACGTACGTATATCTGAGGGTTGTCTCCACCATTTGTTTCATATAAAGCTAGTCCCATTGTTTCGATAAAACCTAGGGTGTTGATTTATAATGAAAATTGCTTGACAATCTACGGCTGTTCATTCAGGAAAATATAATTACAACCTTTATTATGGATGGTTTCAGCTAATATATCATGAATTCTTATAATAATCTAGCAGAACATTGACATTACAGATTTGTTGTTGGTTATTAACCATGATGAAATTTTTATTTGAATGATAATGGAACCTGTCAGCATACATGCCTGTCCTACTGTTTATTGAAGCCACGCCTTTAACAGAAATTGTAGATACTTCCTCATTACCTTCAAACCTGCCCACAATTGCGACATCCTTTGAAAGAGGCATAGACACTTCTGTTCTAAGCATACCAAACCCTGGAGAGTAGATTGGCGGAAGCGGGTCTAAGGAAACTAGAGCCACAGGATTATCTGAACAAATGAAGCCACCTAGTTGGGGCAGAGTAGTTGTGATATCCTTGCTGAACAGTAAGGACCATTTTCTTTGTGCCAATAGTGGTATAAGAATATCTACTGAGTCGAGCATCTGTTTTATTTTATAATTCTGATTAATATCCATCTTGTAATTCCTTGATCTAATGAATTCGTTCATTTTTTCATAGGTGGTAATTGATAGGGATTTAGGAGACAATTTCTCTTCTTCAGCCATTCTCGTTGTTAATGATTCCCAACGATCCTTACTAGAAAGATACAGGTCCATAACTATTTTGTTCATTTCAATAAGTGGTTTTGCCCTTTGATTGATCATTACCGGAGTTCTAGAAGCCATTAGAGCAATAAAGTTAATCAAAATATTAAAGCCTTCTCCTGTTGGCAACCTTTCCGTTTTTAAAATTTCTTTTATTATAGGATCAGCCATAGATTCTAGTTGACTAAACGTTTTTTCAATTATATCGTTTTCTGTATTCTGACCTTCTTTATTTTCCTCAAGTGAATACAATTTATTTTGATAGGCAATTGCAGAAGGGGCTGCTTTCCACTGTTTACACTGTTTAAGATCAGTTACCCATAATTGCGCATTATTATCACTAGGGTTAATAAAGTTTGCAAGATAAAATTGTGGAATATAGTGATGCTTCATAGGAGGTTTTATATTTTTAAAAACCAACACCTACCTTATAATTCTTATCCATTTATTTTTATTATGTAATATTCGTTAAAACATATCAATGAAGTCTAATCTGTTTTTCCTGCATTTTTTCTTATCCTATATTCTCTTTGGGCCTGCATCCTTGCACAATTTTCGTTACAATAAATTTTTCTTTGATCATTACCGTTGACTTGGAAAAACCCACTGCAGGTCTTGTTTTGGCATCTTTTAAGGACTATACCTCTTGTCAGATCCATGTATAACATGATGTACATTACTGACATTAAAGTACGGCAATGCCAAGAGGTTTGAAAATTATTATTTATAAAATGCAAACTAGGAAATGCCTCGTAATACTTTTGCATTATTACACCACTAATGAAGCTGCCGGAATTTATTATGATATTTCCTAGGGTGAGATCATTAGGGATCTCATCAGGACTGAAATTTCTATATACCACTTTTAACCATGATTGGCTGGTAGCTGTCTGAGTATCGATTCGGGATGTAATATTTGGATCATTGGTAATAGAAGTTATTTTAACTATACTTTCATATTCTGACCTTAATGTGAAATAATCCTTACTGTTTAAAGCTGTGCAAAATTCAATGACGTGCCGCATTAGCAGAATTTCTAAAGTTATATCGGCGATTGATTCTTGATAAGGAATTATTTCATCATCATAAAATTTGAAGTTGTTTTTTATTAAACTTTGCATGTGTTCAAAGTTTTTTTGTACAATTTCTTGCTCTGTAGGAAAGTTAAGCCCGAGAAAACCATAGCTGGAAATAAAATTATATATATCACCGGGTTTTGTTTCATCAAGCCCAGCAAATTTTAAGTATAAGTTCTTTTCACCACTCTTATTATAGAACTCAAATGGATCATACCTTAGAGGGCGTTCCTTTTCACTTATTATTTCAACAATGAAGCCTTTTTCTAATGTGCACTTCTTTACTTCATATAAGCCATGCAGGAGGTTTTCAAATATATAATTTGTGCTGTTATAATTCATGGTTACTCCTTAATCATTTAAAAAGTTATATGAAAAGTTATATGCTTATATAACTAAGATAAGTTTATTATATTTTGTAGGGGGAGTAAATATAATATTTATAGCTTATATAGAAAACAACGAAAAAAATTACTTGCTATTTTAGAAACTAACGTTGACGGATTGAAATCTTTGGGTGTATAATTCAATTATGGAAAATGGAGGTGAGAACATGGACGTGATAGAAATTGGTTTTATGATTAAATCTTTTAGAGAACGTAATAACATTAAGCAGGCCGAGTTGGCTGAGAAGTTGGGGGTTACAATCTCAGCACTATCAAAGATTGAATCAGGAAAGCAAAGAGTGGATACGGCAACCTTTATTGCATACTTAAATATGAGCAAAGAATATGATAAGTTTTTCAACATAGATATGGATGCCGATGCTAATCAGGTACAAATAAGTAATGTTAGGGCCAAGGATGGATTATTCCAGGACCTAATAACATTTTGCAGAGAGTATCCAAGAATAACTTTGGAAGAGGTTTCTAAGCATGAAGCAGGTCATATGATACGACATGAACTGCCTATAAAGTTGCTAGAAAAGGCAAATTTAAATCCTGATGAATACAAAGCATACGGAAGTGTGGGGCACGGATCGTGGACGAAAACCCCCTGGGTGGCATTTTTAAATAAAAGTGTTACAGACAGTGCTCAAAAGGGAATATATGTGGCGCTTTTATTTAGAGGGGATGGAGAAGGGTTTTATTTATCTCTATGCCAGGGATATTCATACTTCCAAGAAAAGTATGGTAGTGAAGCAAAAGATAACATCAAAAAGGTTGCTGACTATCTGAAGAAAGAACTAAGGACTATTGATGAGAAGATGAATGTGGAAGAGATTGACCTTGGTACCGAAGCAAATTTAGCATCATCCTATGAAAGTGCCCACATTATAGGTAAGTACTATTATGTCTCACAGGATATTGATGAAGAAAGCTTTATAAGTGACTTTAAATCTTTAATGCTTACTTATCGAGAAGTTTGTGGGCTCATGAAAGATAAAAGTTATGATGCTTTTATTGAGAGCATTTTAAAATTTCAAAGTCTAGATTATGCAGCTGAGATAGAACAAAAGAACTTCTTGGAATCCTTGTACATTGATACAAATGTTATTATGGATAGGCCTGATATCGTTACAGAGATTGATGGAAAAAGAATGATTTTTGAAATAAAGACCCATAAAGTAAGGCCAGTTAGAAACAGAGCAGTAGCACTCCATGCTATGGAAACAGCAAATTATAAATGTGAGTGTAATCCAGAACATGAAACCTTTATTACAAAAAAAGGAAAGCCGTTTTTTGAAATCCATCATCTGATACCCATGAGTGAACAGGGGAATTTTCAAGGGTGGCTGGATAATCTAGATAATATCGTAGTCCTCTGCCCCAATTGCCATAAGGCCTTAGAAATGGGTTCCGATGAGACTAAAGAGGCAATGTTAAGAAAACTATTCTATTCAAGAATTGAAAAACTTGAGAACAAAGGAATAGAACTTACATTTAGTAAACTGAAAAAAATATACGGAATTAATGATTAAAATAAATAGGAGGAAAGTACTTATGAAAAAAGTTACAGTATCATGCCCAGGACAAAAGAAGCCAGCAAAAGTTTGTGAACTTGTTAAGGAGGATTCAGGTATACTCCGTATGGAGATAAAATTTCAAAATACTCCACTACTAAAAATAGAACTAAACGATTATTTGATGCAGCTAGGAGTATGTACCTTAGATATACATCAATAACACTAAAATAAAATATATCAATTTGATATATCAAATTGTCAACATTTCATACGGAGCAATAGGAGCATGGTTTAACACATAGCTACCAACGCCTGATGAAAAAGCAATTAATTTTAATTGTTTTTTTGTCAGGCGTTTTTTCATTTATATCCCTAAATTAACAATTGAATACTTTGACTACCTAGCAATGGGTCCACTATCAGTGAGTCACCAAATCGCAGGAGTCTACGAAACGAGAGTTTGTAGGCTTCTAAAAAAGACGATTTAGGTGGCTTTCTTTAGTGCGCTCTTTTTTGTCTGCTTATTTCTTTCGTTTCGGTATTCGCCAAAACGAAAGGAGTTTTTATTATGAGACAAGCAGGAAAACATGAACATTATTATTTAACAGGAGCAGATGGAAAGGACTATGAAGTTTCAGAAGAAATATTTAGAGATTACAAACATTCTATATGGAATGAGGAAGCGCAATATAAAAGAGAAAGATCTGTAATTAGAGATAAGAATAGTACAAAATCAGATTTAGATAAGGTAGAACATATTAAGGTTGCTTCACTTGAATCTATAGTTGCAGGTGGAGGAGAGCATCATGTAGGTGTTACTCCTGATTTCGCTGAAGAGCTTGTTAATGCTCTTGAAGAGAAAGATTTACTAGAACTATTAGGACAAGCTCTTGAAATATTAGATGAATCTGAGAGGGAAATGCTTAACCACCTTTACTATGAAAATATAAGTGAGCGTGAATATGAAAGAAGATATGGTATAAAAAGAAAGACTGTAGCCTATAGAAGGGACAAACTCTTAAAGAAGATGAAAGATTTCATTAATAATAAAAAATAGAAAATTAGAGCCGTGGAGAAGTTTATAAATTTTTCTACGGTTGTTTTTTGCCCACTTCACCTTTTCATATCTGTAATAGATGAAGGGTAGGAAATGAAAAAGGTTTTGCCCACCTTTCAATGTTACATCTGTAGTAGTTGGAAAGCAGTGTATGAAAATAAATTTTTGCCCACCTTGATTTTTTAAATCTGTAGTAAATGAGGAGGTGATTGTAATGAGTAAGGATGAGATGAATCAAAAGTCTACGGAGCTAGTTGGAGTTCTTCAAGCAATATCTGTAGTAGCTAAAAATTTATCACAAAGGTTAGTGAAAATCCAAGAAGAGGTAAATAAGCATGAAGAAAGCTTATCTATAAATTCAGCTTCAAGAAAATATTGAAAGGAGAGCTAAGTCATGAACAAAACTGAAATTATCCAAGAAATCATAGGACATTTAAAAGGAATTACTGATAGCCTTGAAGCTTTAACTGAAGTATCAGAAACACACCAAACTGAACCAGAGGTTAAGGCTGAAGAAAAAGTTGCAGTAGAGAAGAAAGCTAAAAAGCCAACTTTAGAAGAAGTTAGAGAAGCTATGGCAGAGAAAAGCAAAGCAGGACATAGAGAAGAAGTTAAGGCAGTTCTTCTTAAATACGGAGCTAAAAAATTAACTTCTTTAGATGAAAAGCATTATGCAGACGTGCTTAAAGAAGTGGGTGACATAAAATGAGTGGTTCTTATAATGAGCATTCTAAATTTTCACCATCAGCAGCTCATAGGATTTTAGCTTGCACACCTTCCCTTTTATTAGAGCAGCAGTTTGCAAATGAAACTAGCACCTTTGCGGAAGAGGGGACAGCAGCCCATGACCTAGCTGAACACAAGTTAAAAAAAGCCTTGAAAATGCGTTCAAAGAAACCAATTAGCAAGTATGATTCAGATGAGATGGATGAAATGACAGACATATATGTAGAGTACGGTTTAGGAATTATAGAGAAGGCAAAGGAAAGTTGCAAAGACCTTCAAATATTGATAGAGCAGAAATTAGATTTCAATGACTATGTTGAAGGTGGCTTTGGGACTGGAGACCTTGTGGTTGTAGGGACTGGAGAACTTCAAGTGATAGATTTCAAGTATGGGAAAGGTGTAATTGTATCTGCAGAAAAAAATCCACAGATGATGCTTTATGCATTAGGTGCTCTATCCCTATTTGATATGCTTTACGACATTGATAAGATTTCCATGGTCATTGTCCAGCCAAGGGTTGATAATTTCTCTACCTATGAAATGAGTGTAGATGAACTTTTAACGTGGGCAGAGGAAGAATTAAAACCAAAGGCACTTCTTGCGAATAAAGGGGAAGGCGAGTTTTGTGCAGGAGAACACTGCAGATTTTGCAGGGCTAAGAATCAGTGTAGAGCTAGAGCAGTTAAGAATTTAGAACTTCTAAAATATGAGTTCGCAGACCCAGCATTACTTTCAGATGATGAGATAGCTGAAATTATAGGTGTTGCTAGTGAGCTTTCCAAATGGGCTGAGGATATTTACACCTATGCTACAGCTCTTGCTATCAATGAGGGTAAAACCTTTGATGGCTATAAGATTGTGGAAGCTAGAACAAGAAGAAAATATACAGATGAAGGAGCCGTAGCTGAAACTGCAAAAGCAGCTGGATATAAAGATATATTTAAACAAAGTCTTGTTTCCATTACTGAGATGGAAAAATTAATGGGGAAGAAGAAGTTCAATGAGATTCTAGGAACCTTTGTGGATAAACCAAAAGGCAGTTTAACTTTGGTGCCTGACTCAGATAAAAGAAATGCAGTAGAACCTATAAATTCAGAGTTTCAAGTTGAAGAGTAAAAAAATTATAAATTAGGAGGATTTTGATTATGAGTAAAAAGCAAAAGGTAGTAACAGAAAAAGTAAGGTTTTCATATTGCAATGTTTGGGAGCCTAAATCAATTAATGGGGGAGAAGCAAAGCATTCTGTAAGTCTTATTATAGATAAATCAGATTCTAAAACATTATCTCTTATAAAAGCAGCAATGGATGAAGCAGAAAAAGCAGGGGTTGCAAAATATGGTGCTAAATTTACAAGCGGTTCAGGTTTCAAAAGGCCTCTTCGTGATGGAGATATCGACCATCCAGATGACCCATCATACAAGAATAGTTTTTTCATTAATCTAAATAGTAAAGATAAGCCTCAAATTGTGGATAGTAGAGTTAGACCTATTACAGATAGAAATGAATTTTATTCAGGATGTTATGGACGTGCTAGTTTTACTATATATCCGTTCTCAGCTTCAGGCAATAGAGGATTGGCTTGTTATCTTGCTAATCTTCAAAAATTACAAGATGGAGAGCCACTTGGTGGAAAAAGTAGAGCTGAAGAAGATTTTCAAATGGAAGATGATGATGACTTTATGGAATAGAAATAACTTTATGCAGGTGGGGCCTTCAAGGCTTCCTCTCCTGCGAAAGGAGGCAATAACTTAATGAAATTACTATCTATAGATATTGAAACATTTTCTGATATTGACCTTGGTAAATGTGGAGTTTACCGATATGCTGACAGTTCAAACTTTGATATTTTGCTATTGGGATACAGTGTAGATGGCTCTTCTGTAGAGGTTATTGACCTTGCAAGTGGAGAACAATTACCACAGTTTATTATAGATGCGATACTTAATAGTACTGTTATAAAAACAGCTTTCAATGCTCAATTTGAAAGGGTTTGCTTGATAAAGTACTTATCAAGACTATTAAATAAACCAATATATCTTGACCCATCATCTTGGCGTTGCTCAGAAGTTCAAGCTGCAATGTTAGGACTTCCTCTTAGTTTAGATGGTGTGGGAAAAGTATTAAAACTTCAGGAGCAGAAAATGTCTGAGGGCAAGACCCTTATAAGGTATTTTTGTATGCCTTGTAAAGCTACAGCGGCTAATGGTGGAAGAACAAGGAACATGCCATCTGATGCTCCTGAAAAGTGGACCATATTTAAAAACTATAATATCCGAGATGTAGAAATAGAACTTGCTATCCGTGAAAAGTTAGCATCTTATCTTATACCGGATAAAGAACAAGAATTTTATGTATTAGATCAGAGAATAAATGACAGGGGATTACTTGTTGATATGAAATTGGCGGATGCTGCTATATCCTGCAATCATCAGTTTACTGTGGCAGCTACAGAAAGAGCTTATGAACTTACAGGTCTTGAAAACCCTAACTCTGTGTCACAACTTAAGGAATGGCTTAAGGATAGAGGAGTTGAGGTGGAGAGCCTTTCAAAGAAAGCTGTATCTGAACTTGTAGAGGATGCAGAAGGTGAAGTAGAAGAGGCATTAAAGCTTAGACTTTTAATGGCTAAGACCAGTGTTAAAAAGTATGAAGCTGTAGAGAGAGCAGTATCTTCTGATGGTAGAGTTCATGGACTATTTCAGTTTTATGGGGCTAACCGCACTGGCAGATGGAGTGGGCGTCTCGTTCAATTCCAAAATTTACCACAGAACCATTTAAAAGATTTGAATCTTGCCAGGGATTTAGTGAAGGAAGGCAGATTTGAAGATTTAGAACTGCTCTTTGGAAACACACCAAGTGTGCTATCAGAACTTATCAGAACTACTTTTATCCCAAAGCCTAACCATCGCTTCATTGTGGCGGACTTCTCAGCTATCGAGGCCAGATGTATATCACATCTAGCAGGTGAAAATTGGAGGCTTGAGGTGTTTTCCACTCATGGAAAGATTTATGAAGCAGCTGCATCTATGATGTTTCATGTACCTATTGAAGAGGTTACTAAAGGAAGTCCTTTACGTCAGAAGGGCAAAATATCAGAGCTCGCCTGCGGTTATGGCGGCGGAGTTGGAGCACTAAAGGCTATGGGTGCTTTAGATATGGGAGTAGAAGAACATGAACTTCAAGGTCTTATAGATAACTGGAGAGCAGCCAATCCGCATATTGTTAGTCTTTGGTGGGATGTAGATAAAGTTGCAATAGATGCTGTAAAGCAAAGAGGCAAAATATCTACCCACGGCATTAGTTTTACTTATAAAAGTGGAATGCTTTTTGTTACATTACCCTCAGGTAGGGATCTTGTTTATGTAAAGCCAAAGCTTATTACTAATAAATTTGGTAGAGAAGGACTTACCTATGAAGGCATTGGTTCTACAAAGAAGTGGGAGAGGATTGAAACTTATGGTCCTAAAATAGTAGAAAATATTATCCAAGCTATAGCACGAGATATATTGGCAGAAGCTATGCTTCGATTAGATAATGCAGGATTTAATATAGTAGCACACGTTCATGATGAAGTTATCTGCGAATTACCTATAGGGCAAAGTTCAGTGGAGGAAGTATGTAATATTATGAGTCAACCGGTACCTTGGGCTAAAGAATTACCACTTAAAGCAGATGGTTATGAATGTTTATTTTATCAGAAGGATTAGAAAAGGAGGACATTATGATATTTAAAATTTCTGTAGGCAATAGCCGTAAAGATAAAGTTTGGAAAGCGCAGTCTGTATCCTGGGATGAGTTTAAAGATAAACTCTCCCATACTACTGTAACCAGTGAAACTCAAGAAGAGTACCGTAAAATGAAAAAGTTCCAGCAGGACAATGTAAAGGATGTGGGAGGCTTTGTTGCAGGTGAGCTTAAAGATGGAAGGCGTAGGAAGGAAAATGTTTTATCTCGCTCCATGCTCACCCTTGATATGGATTATGCAGATGATGCAAAAGCTATAGCTGAAAATATAGAAATGCTCTATGGCTATGCTTGCTGCATATATTCCACCCATAAGCACACACCTGAAAAGCCAAGACTTAGAGTAATTATTCCATTATCACGTCTGGTATCAGCAGATGAGTATCAAGCTGTAGCTCGAACAATTGCAAAGGAGATAGGAATTGAACTCTTTGATGATACCACTTATGAACCTAATAGACTAATGTACTGGCCTAGCACTTCAACTAATGGAGAGTATTTCTTTAAGGTTATAGAAGGGGATTTTTTAAATCCAGATGATATATTAAAGCTTTATAAAGATTGGAAAGACTGCGGAACATGGCCAGTATCTTCAAGACAGACAGCTATCATACAAAAAGTCATGCAAAAACAGGCAGACCCAACTAAAAAGGAAGGTATGGTGGGAGCATTTTGTAGGAGCTACAGTATTTCAGAAGCTATGGAAACATTTCTTTCAGAGGTATATTCTCCTAGCGTTATGACTGATAGGTATGATTATATTCCAGCTGATTCTACAGCAGGGGTACTTATATTTGATAATATATTTGCTTATTCACACCATGCAACGGATCCAGCTTGCGGTAAACTTCTAAATTCTTTTGACCTTGTTAGAATACACAAATTTGGTGAAATGGACGAGGAGGCTGATGAAAGCCATTCATTTAAAGCAATGGTGGAATTTTGTACTAATGATATATTGGTAAAAAGGCAGCTTGCTAAAGAAAGAGAGGAAGAAGTTAAGGGAGAATTTGATACTGTTTATAGTTATGATACTGTTTCAGAGGATGAGGATTGGGAGGTAAGTCTAGAGCTTAATAAGAATGGCTCGGTAAAAGATACCCTAATTAATATAACAGAAATACTTCGTCACGATAGTGTATTTAAATGTATTGCTTATAATGAACTGTCCCATGTTATTGATGTTAATGGGAAGCTACCTTGGAGGCAGATGAAATCAGGATGGAATGATTCAGATCTATCACGCTCCAAGGTTTATTTTGATAAAAAGTATGGCATTTGGGCACCGGGAAAGTTTAAGGATGCACTTCTTACAGCAGCATCCGAGAGAGCTTTCCATCCAATAAAAGATTACTTTAATTCACTACCTATTTGGGACGGAGTTGAGAGAGTGGATAATCTTCTTATTGATTATCTTGGAGCTGAGGACAACAGCTATACACGGGAAGCTATTAGAAAAACTCTATGCGCAGCAGTTGCTAGAATATATGAACCCGGAACAAAGTTTGATTATGTTTTAATCCTAAATGGAGATCAAGGCATTGGCAAGTCAACCTTCTTTGCAAAACTTGGAGGTAGGTGGTTTTCAGATAGCTTAACGATTTCAGATATGAGAGATAAAGCAGCAGCTGAGAAGCTTCAAGGTTATTGGCTCTTAGAGCTTGGAGAACTGGCAGGTCTTAGAAAAATGGATGTAGAAACAGTGAAATCCTTCATAACTAGAACAGATGATAAGTTTAGACAAAGCTATGGAGTGAACGTAGAAAACCATCCAAGGCAATGCATTATAGTTGGAACCACTAATGCAGAAAAGGGATTTTTAAGAGATGTAACAGGCAATAGAAGATTCTGGCCAGTTCAAGTAAAGATGGGAAGGAAGAACATTTGGAATGAGCTTACAGCATCAGAGGTGGCTCAGATTTGGTCAGAGGCTATTGTGAAATATAAAGCTGGTGAAGAGCTTACCTTAAAAGGAGAAGCAGTAGTTATAGCATATCAACATCAGCAAGAAGCTATGGAAGAAGATGACCGTGAGGGTCTTGTTAGAGATTACCTTGATACCCTTCTACCTAGCAATTGGGATGATATGGACTTATTTCAAAGACGTAATTTCTTAGCTGGAGATAATGAATTTGGTATTGAGACCTTAGTAGGTACTGTAAAAAGGGCAAGAGTAAGCCTTCAGGAGATTTGGTGTGAGTGCTTTAGCAAAAAGAAAGAGGATATCAGAAGAAGTGATTCCTTTGAAATACAAGGGATTTTAGTTAAAATCGGGGGTTGGAAACGCTACGGAGGAAACAAATCAGGGAAGATGCGAATACCTATTTATGGACCACAACTCACTTATGTAAGGGATGAAAATTTCAAGTCAAATTAGTTTAAAAAGATATTAGATTAGAAACATGGAATGTGTGCCTTAGATACTTAATGATGAAAAAATAACATTTTAAGCAACAGGCTAAAAGCTAGTAACCATAAGGATTTTAAGGTATATGTTCCTATGTTTTTATCTTTAGTATAGAGTATATATATTTATATATATATATAGTAGACAACACACATATACACGCGTAAGAGATTCACAGGACAAAAGAACTATTTCAAGAACGTTTTTCATGGGAGGTAAAGATGATATGACAGAAAAGGAAATAGAGCAAATGTTAGTTAGAGAAGTTAAAAGAAGAGGCGGATGGGCTTTAAAGTTTATATCTCCTGGGTTGAATGGTGTGCCAGACCGATTGTTGCTTATGCAGGGTGGCAAAATAGGTTTTGTGGAGCTAAAAGCCCCGGGAAGAAAAATGAGACCTCTTCAGATAAAGAGAAAAGAGCAATTAGAATCATTAGGATTTTTGGTTTATTGCATAGATGATCCAAAGCAAATTGGAGGTGCTATAGATGGGATTGAAAAAGCAGGAATATAATCCTCATGAGTATCAAGCATTTTCAACGGATTTTATTCTGAAAAATAAAGAAGCCGGACTTTTCCTTGAACCGGGACTTGGTAAAACCATAATCACCCTCACGGCCATCTGGGCTTTAATTTATGATTATTTTGATGCAACAAAAGTGTTGGTAATAGCACCGCTTAGGGTGGCAAGGGATACTTGGAGTAGAGAGTGTGAAAAGTGGGCGCATCTTGAAGGTCTTACTATATCTAAAGTTCTCGGCAGTGAGAAGGAAAGAAAGTTGGCTCTTTTCAAGAAAGCTGATATTTATGTTATCAATAGAGAAAATGTGGAATGGCTTATAAAAACTAAGGAATGGGATTTTGACATGGTAGTTATAGACGAGCTTTCAAGTTTTAAATCTCCATCAGCTAAAAGGTTCAGGGCACTTAAGAAAGTCAGACATAAAGTCAAACGTATTGTTGGACTTACTGGAACACCTGCTCCTAACGGACTTTTAGATATTTGGAGCCAAATCTATCTTGTTGATGGTGGAGAAAGGCTGGGCAGAACTTTCACTGGTTACCGCAGTAGATATTTTCACCCTCAAAAATATATTAATGGTGGTATACCTACTGATTATACTTTAAATGATGATGCGGAAGAAAAAATATATTCAAAGATATCAGATATTTGTATTAGCATGAAGGCCTTGGAGTATCTCAAGATGCCAGAGCTTATCTTAAATAAAGTGGAAGTGGAGCTTTCAGAAAAAGAGATGAAACTGTACAGGCAGTTGGAGAGAGATCTGCTACTTCCCTTTGAAGATAGTGATGTAGATGCGGCTAATGCTGCAGTTCTAACAAACAAACTTCTACAGTTATCTGGTGGTGCTGTCTATGATGAGTTTAGTGATGTGAAATATATTCATGACAAAAAGCTTGAAGCTTTGGAGGATTTAATAGAAGCAGCTAATGGCAAACCAGTTCTTGTTTACTACGGATTTAAACATGAAAAAGATAGGATAAAAGAAAAGTTTAATGTAGGAGAAATAAATACATCAGAAGATATTGCAAATTGGAATGCAGGGAAAATACAAGTTGCTTTATGCCATCCAGCTTCTACAGGACATGGATTAAATCTTCAAGATGGAGGATGTACTATCATCTGGTTTAGTCTTACTTGGAGTTTGGAACTATACCAGCAGGCTAATGCAAGACTTTGGAGGCAGGGACAAAAGCAAACAGTGGTGATTCATCACATTATAGCAAAAGATACGATAGATGAACGTGCCGTGATAGCACTTGAAAATAAAGATATAAGTCAAAAGGCTTTAATAGAAGCAGTGAAGGCAAGCTGTAAGGGGGAATTTTAAATGGGTGATAGACAAGCATATTTAGATCCAACACCTGCTGAGGCTATTGGAAATGTACAGAGGGAATTAAAAAAGAAAAAAGCAATAAATAGTTGTTTTGCTTCAAGGAAAGGTAAGTGCAGTGTCTTAAATGTTAGCAAATGTGATGTATCAAGTTGTGTTTTTTATAAAACTGAACAGCAGATTCAGCAGGAAAGAAAGTTGACTTTTGAAAGGATTAAATCCTTAGACAAAGGTACACAAATGCATATTGCAGAGTCCTATTATGGCAATAAAATGCCTTGGCTAAAGGAGGAAATTTAGTATGACAGCAAAAGAATATTTATCACAGGCCTATCGTATAGATCAAAGAATCAATAGTAAACTAGAGCAGATAGTATCTTTAAGAGCATTAGCTACTAAAGCTACATCAACCTTAAGTGATACCCCTTCAAGTGGTACACGTAATGTGCATTCTATGGAGGATACTATAGCTAAAATGATGGATTTAGAAAATGAAATAAATGTGGATATAGACACATTAGTTGATTTAAAAAGGGAATTCGTATTTATTATAAAAAAGATTAGCAACCCTGAATACCAAACATTGCTAGAACTTAGATATCTTTGCTTTAAGACGTGGGAGCAGATAGCAGTAGAGATGGGGTACAGTTTACAGCATATATTTCGCATTCATGATAAAGCTTTAAAAGAAATAAAGGTTTCATAAGATGAGAGTAAATGTGATAGAAAGAGAGTATAAAAATATGATTTAATTATAATAGACGAAGTGAAAATATAGAGGAAGCCATCGCAGGAAAACTGTGGTGGTTTTTTCTTTGCATAAAAAGGAGCCAAAGAAAGATGATAAGGGACCAAGAAATATATAAAATTTGTGAAGGGTTTGAAAAAATAGATACAGCTACTGCTATTAAAAAACTTATAGCTAAAGGTTACATCATGGCTAAAGCTACTGAGTACTATAACTTTTGGAGAAAGTATTATGTTATAACTCTTTTTAATATAGATTAGGAGGAATGATAGCTATGCCAAGAAAACCAGCTAAGCCTTGTAGCTATCCTAAGTGTCCTGAACTTACCTACGGAAAGTACTGTGATAAGCATCAAAAGGAAATAGATAAAAGCTACAACAAAAACTGTAGACCTTACGGCTACCTCTACAACAGCAGTAGGTGGAGAAGACTTCGTAAGCAGTTCCTGTTACAGCATCCACTGTGTGAAGAGTGTAAAAGACAAGGTGTTGTTACTGCTGCTGATGTAGTGGATCATGTTAAACCACATCAAGGTGACAAAAGGTTGTTCTGGGATGAGAGCAACTGGCAAGCCTTATGCAAGCATCATCACGATAAGAAGACAGCAAGGGAAGATGGTAGATGGGGAAAGAAAGGTAGAGTCTACTCATATAACGATATATAGAATCTTTACAAGAGGAATTGCAGGATATAACTGTAGCCTCTTTTTTTATGCGTAAAAATAAAAGGAGAGAGCAACTTGAAGGAAATACCAGGATATCAAGGTTATTATGCTACAGAAGATGGAAATATAATTTCACTTAGATCTGGTTTTGAAAGAATCTTATGCCAAAGGATACATAAAGGATATCAGCATGTTCAGATAAGAAAAGGAATTGGACGAGATACAAAAGTGAAAGTACCTGTACATCAATTAGTACTATCAACGTTTAAAAGTCAAAAGAAATCAAAGGGATTAGTATGTAGACATTTAAATGGTAATCCTTTAGACAATAGAATAGAGAATCTTGAATGGGGAACTGTAAAGGATAATTTTAACGATTCAATTAGACATGGAACTGCTGTATGTTTAAGATTGGGAGAAAGACATCCACATTCAAAATTAAAAGATAATACAGTTATAAAAATAAAACATTTAATCGATAAAGGACTAAGCAATAGAGATATAGCAGATATGTTTTCTTTAAAAACGTATAATATTAATGATATTAGAACAGGTAAGGCTTGGTCACATCTATAGGGGGGCATCATTATCCTCAGGGCTTGATTTGCCTACGTCGGGTGGTCCCCTTCGTGTGAAAAATCGCAATATTCCAGAGGGGGGTATAAGACTGACATTGAATATAAAGAATATTGGATTTGCAAAGGTCTAGGAAGTATTACACCTTAAAAAAGCTATTTAGAAACATAAGCTTTTTAGGGTGTATTTTTATTGAGTTTTATAAAGGATGGTGAAATTATTGGATATTGAAAAAATAGCTGTTGAGAAGTTGAATCCGGCTAAATATAATCCACGTAAAGATTTAAAACCAGGTGATCCTGAATATGAAAAATTGAAAAAGTCTATTGAGACCTTTGGATATGTAGAACCTGTTATCTGGAATAAAAGAACAGGGAGTATTGTTGGAGGACATCAAAGATTTAAAATATTAAAAGAGCAAGGAGCAACCGAAGTAGACTGTGTTGTAGTAGATATGGATGAATCAGAAGAAAAAGCATTAAACATTGCTTTAAATAAAGTATCTGGTGATTGGGATTTACCAAGACTTGCTGATTTGATAGGGGAACTTGATAAAGCTATGTTTGATGTTTCTCTTACAGGTTTTGATGCTGCAGAGATAGATGATTTATTCAGTAAAGTTCATGATAAAGAAATCAAGGAAGATGATTTTGATGTTGAAGAAGCATTAAACGAACCTGTAATTTCAAAGCAGGGAGATGTGTGGCTTCTTGGAAGGCATAGGCTCATTTGTGGAGATAGCACTGAATCTAAAACTTATGAGGTCTTAATGGAAAATAAGAAAGCAAATCTTGTGGTTACAGACCCTCCCTATAATGTTGCCTACGAAGGAACAGCTGGTAAAATTCAAAATGACAATATGGCTGATAGGAATTTTTATGAATTCCTACTGAAGTTTTATAAATGTACCTTTGAATCTATGGCAGATGGTGCTCCTATTTATGTTTTCCATGCAGACAAAGAAACGGTTAATTTTAGGACTGCTTTTAAGTATGCAGGGTTCTTTTGTCATGAAACCTGTGTGTGGGTAAAAAATTCTCCGGTACTTGGAAGGTGTGATTATCAATATAATCATGAACCTATACTTTATGGATGGAAGCCTACTGCAGGTCATAAATTCTATGGAGACAGAAAGCAAAGAACCACTTGGAATTTTGATAGGCCTACAAAGTCAGAGCTGCACCCAACTATGAAGCCTTTAAATTTAGTAGCCTACCCAATACAAAATTCAAGTCTAACAAACTGTATTGTACTTGATCCTTTTGGTGGTTCAGGAAGTACGTTAATATCTTGTGAGCAGACTAATAGGATTTGCTTTACTATAGAGCTTGATGAAAAATTTGCTGATGTTATAGTAAAAAGATATATAGAGCAAGTAGGTACTGATGATGAAGTGTTTCTTATTAGAGATGGTAAAAAGTTATCCTATAAAGATATCGAAAAAAGTGAATAAAACCCTTGCTATTAACTGTGTTTAGAGTGATATATGTAACTACCAAAACACAGGGAGGAATGAAGATGGATAGAAAAGAAATAGTTAAAACTTTAAGTGAGGCTTTAGGTGTTACAGCAAAGTATCTTGGAGCACCAAGCTTTTCTTATGAAGTTAAAACTGAAGCAGAAACATATACAATAGATAGAGATGGAAACATTATAAATTTACAAGGTAGGGTGGTTACAATTGATGAGATTTTAAAAGGAGAGCATCTTGAAGAAAAAATAGAAGATACAACTATTGATAAGTTTGATTTAGAAATTCCATTAGGACAACATACGGGAAGAACACTAATGAATATTTTAAATATGATTTACAGTAAACAGCAGTTAATTGTTAAAGCCTTCGAATTAAAAGAACCTTTTATTGAGGAAGCGTTTATAGAGAATTTGAATATAAAGAAAACAGAAACTTTAGAAGAATTCAAAGAAGCTATTACTGAAGTTGGAGCTGAAGGTTGCAAAGGCATAACCTTCGATTTTGAGAAAGGAACCTTTACCTTTAAGCTATTAGGTGAAAAACTAAGCCATGAAAAAATGTCTGCATTTATGGAACTTGCTTCTTTAATAAATGTAACCGCCCAAAAGCTAAAACACACCTCTTTTAAGCAAGCTCAGGAAGATAATCCTAAATATGCATTCAGAACTTGGCTCACTCGCCTTGGTATGAATGGAAGTCGTTATAAAGATATAAGGAAAACACTTCTTTCAAATCTTGAAGGTAGCGGTGCTTTTAGAAAAGTACCACAGGAAGGAAGTGCTCAGGCAAATGGATAAATTTTTTACTCGAGAAACCTGTGATCGATGTGGAGGAAGTTTAAAGGACGGCAGAATAATGTCAATGTATAATGAGGATTGCATTTGCTTAAGCTGCAGGGAAAAGGAAAGGAAACGCAGTGATTATAAAGAAGCTGTAGAAGCTGAATATGAAGAAGTTAAAAAAGGAAATTACAACTACAAGGGAATAAAAGGGAAAATAAAATGAATTTAAGGGTCTACGATTGTAGGCTCTTTTTTAGTTAGCAAAAAGAGGAGGTGATACCTATGGCCCAAAGAGGAAGAAAACCAAAGCCTACAGCAATTAAAGTGCTTGAAGGAAATCCAGGGAAAAGACCACTTAATAAAAATGAACCAAAGCCTGAGAAAAAGGCTCCAAAATGTCCAGCTTGGCTTGAGGCAGAAGCTAAGAAGGAATGGAGAAGGATGAGTAAAACCTTAGAAGCTATAGGTGTCTTAACTCAAGTTGATGCATCAGCTTTTGCAGGCTACTGCCAAGCCTATGCAAGGTGGAAAGAAGCAGAAGAATTTCTATCAAAGCATGGTACTATTTTTAAAACACCATCTGGATATATTCAGCAGGTTCCTCAGGTATCTATTGCTCAGACTTATCTAAAAATTATGAAGGACTTTTGTTCAGAGTTTGGACTTACTCCTGCTGCAAGGTCAAGAATATCTGTGTCTACAGCAGAGGGAAGTTCTGAGGACCCAATGGAGGATATCCTTAGGGTGGTGAAGTGATGTTTGATGCAGTGAAAGCTCAAAGAGCTGTAAGATTTATAAATAATCTTAAGCATACCAAAGGAGTATGGCATGGAGTACCTTTTGATTTATTACCTTGGCAGGATAAAATAATTACTGATATATTTGGAACCGTTAAAGATAATGGATTTAGGAAATATAACACCGCTTATGTTGAAATACCTAAGAAAAATGGCAAGTCTGAAATAGCTGCAGCCATAGCACTTTACTTAACTTGTGCAGATAATGAGTGGGGAGCTGAGGTTTATGGATGCGCCGCAGATAGAGCACAAGCTTCAATCGTATTTGATGTAGCTGTTGATATGGTGGATCAATGCCCAGCTTTAAAGAAAAGAATAAAACCAATAATATCTCAAAAGAGATTAGTATATATGCCTACAGGAAGCTATTATCAAGTTTTATCCTCAGAGGCATTTAGTAAGCATGGGCTTAATGTTCACGGGGTTATCTTTGATGAACTTCATGCTCAGCCAAATAGAGAACTATATGATGTTATGACAAAAGGTAGTGGAGATGCAAGAATGCAGCCGCTGTTCTTTTTAATTACTACAGCTGGAACTGATAGAAATTCTATCTGCTATGAGGTACATCAAAAGGCTGATGATATTTTAAGAGGTAAAAAAACAGATAAAACTTTTTACCCTGTTATATATGGAACAAAGGATGAAGAAGATTGGTCTTTAGAAGAAAATTGGTATAAAGCTAATCCTTCTCTTGGGCATACCATACCTATTGAAAAAGTAAGAGATGCCTTCCAAAGTGCAAAAGAAAACCCGGCAGAAGAAAATATCTTCCGTCAGCTTAGACTTAATCAATGGGTGAAACAATCAGTACGTTGGATGCCAATGGACATATGGGATAAATGCTCTTTTGAAGTTAATGCTGAAAAGCTAAAAGGCAGAGAATGTTATGGTGGACTGGACCTTTCAAGTACCAATGATATTACAGCCTTTGTGTTAATATTTCCACCAACAGCTGACGATGATAGATATTATGTTTTACCTTTCTTTTGGATACCGGAAGAAAACTTAAAACTTAGAGTTAGACGTGACCATGTGCCTTATGATGTATGGCAAAAGCAAGGTTTTCTTAAAACTACAGAAGGAAATGTTATTCATTATGGATTTATTGAAAGCTTTATAGAGGAGCTTGGAAAGAAATATAACATAAAACAAATAGCTTTTGATAGGTGGGGAGCCGTGCAGATGGTGCAGAACTTAGATGGATTAGGCTTTACTGTGGTTCCTTTTGGTCAAGGTTATAAAGATATGAGTCCACCAACTAAAGAACTTATGAAGGTAACCTTAGAGAATAAAGTAGCTCATGGAGCACATCCGGTGTTATCTTGGATGATGGATAATGTTTTTGTTAGAACAGATCCTGCTGGTAACATAAAGCCTGATAAAGAAAAATCCACTGAAAAAATAGATGGTGTGGTGGCCCTTATTATGGCACTGGATAGAGCTATAAGAAAGGAAATAAAAGAAAACATATATGAGAAAAGAGGTATGAGAAGTCTATTGGATTAGGAGATGGTGCTTTGAAATTTAAAGATAGAGTAAAATTATTTTTATCTCCACAAAATGCTTTGTTTGAAGTCCTGCAGAAATATTCTCAGGATTTTTTAAGTGGAGAGGACGTTCCGACAGGTGACAATTTAAGAGTTGATGCAGAAACAACTATGAGTTTCTCAGCAGTGTTTGCTTGTAACAGAGTGCTTTCAGAAACATTGGCAAGCTGTCCCATATTTCTTTATGAAAAAGATGATGAAGGAAATAGAAAGCAAATAACGGATGCTGCTGAATATGGTGTGCTTCATTATGCACCCAATGCAGAAATGACTCCAGGGCAGTTTAAAGAATTTGGTATGAGTAATATAAACCTGGGAGGAAATCTAATAGCACAGAAAGTTTTCAATCTTCATGGAGATCTTTTAGAGCTTAGACCTATATCTTGGGAAAGAGTAAGAATTGATATTGATAAAAGTTCAGGAAGATTACTCTATTTTATTGATGGGAAAACAGAACCCAAAACAAGAGATGAAATACTTCATATTCCGGGATTAACCTTGGATGGCTATATTGGAATAACACCTCTTAGCTATGCAGCATTAACTATTGATATTGGATTATCCCAGGATAAATTTGAAAGAAACTTTTATCATAATAGGGCCTCAACCAGCGGAATATTTCAGTATCCTAATGAGCTGGGTGATGAAGCTTTTCAAAGGCTTAAAAAAGATATAACCAAAAACTACACAGGGCTATCCAATGCAGGAGTTCCTATGATACTTGAAGGTGGTGGTCAATTTAAAGAAATTACTATGAAGCTTACGGATGCACAGTTTATAGAATCTAAGAGATTTAGAATAGAAGATGTGTGCAGAATATTTAGAGTGCCCCTTCATCTGGTGCAGGATTTAACAAGATCCACTAACAACAATATTGAACACCAGAGCCTTGAATTTATAATGTACACTATGCTTCCTTGGTTTAAAAGATGGGAGGAGAATTTAAACCTACAGCTTCTATCTCCTGAATCAAAAAGGAAAAATAGGTACTTTGAATTTAATATAAGTGGACTGCTTCGTGGTGATATTAAATCAAGATACGAAGCCTATGCTCAAGGAAGGCAATGGGGCTGGCTTTCTGTTAATGATATTAGAAGGCTTGAGAATATGAATCCTATAGAAAATGGTGACCGTTATTTAGAACCTATGAATATGAGTGAAGCAGGAAAGCGAGAAGAACAACTTAAGGCCCTAAGAGAAGAAGTATTTAATTTAGTTAATGAGAGGAAGTGATTAACTTGCCATTTTGGAACTTTATAGAGAATGAAGAAAATGGGGAGGAGATAGAGCTTAGAATTGATGGTGATATTGCTATGGATGATGATTTTTGGTCCATGCTCTTTGGAATAGAGAATGTAACACCAAAGGGCTTCATGGGAGAGCTTAGCCAGTATAAGGGCAAAGATATAAATGTTTGGATTAATTCTTATGGTGGCGATGTTTATGCAGCTTCAAGGATTTACACAGCCCTTAAGGAACATAAGGGAAAAGTAAAGGTAAAAGTGGATGGCGTTGCAATATCAGCAGCTTCCGTTATAGCCATGGCAGGGGATGAAATTTTAATGTCTCCAACCTCAATCTTAATGATTCACAATCCTTGGGGAAACTTTCAGGGTGAAGCTAAAGACTTAAGGCATGGCGCTGATGTACTGGACGAAGTTAAGGATACTATAATCAATGCCTATCAGCTTAAAACTAAAAAGTCTAGCGCTAAGATATCGCAGATGATGGATGAGGAAACTTGGATGAGTGCTAAAAAAGCTGTAAGTGAAGGCTTTGTAGATGGAATGCTTTATATTCAAAGCAAAGAAGAAGAGGTTACAGAGCCTGTAGAAAATTCCTTTATGTTTAGCAGATTTGCAATACAAAATAGTGTAAAAGATAGCACTAGAAACTTTATAGAACAATACAATAAAAGATTAAAAGAAATTAACAATGAGGATGAATTAGTAAAAATTAAATTATTGAAATCAAAACTTGCCTTAGAGTGTGAACTTTAGAGCATTTATTATTTTAAAAATGAAAGGAATGATTATTAATATGTCAGAGAAAATGAAAGAGTTACTAGCAAAATTATCAGACTTAGAAATAGAATCTAAAAACCTAATCAGCAAAGAGGATGCTACAGCAGAAGAAATAAATGCAAAGCTTACTGAAATTAAAGCTCATAAAGCTAAAATAGAAGCACAGAAAGAGATTGATATCCTAGATGCAGAAAGACAAAAACAGGCTCAAACACCAGTAAATGAACCTATATATGCTCAGCCGAAAGATCATAATGAAAAGAAGTGGAAGGGCATGGGTGAATTTTTAAGTGCTGTTGCTAAGGCTTCCTCTCCTGGCGGAAGAATGGACAATAGACTTTCTTATCAAAACTCAGCTACAAGCCTTAATGAAAGTGTATCTTCCGAAGGTGGATTCTTACTAGAAAATGATTTTATTAACGACTTATTTGAATCTATGATGACTCAGAGCCAAGTGGCAAACAGAATAAGAATGATTCCAATAGGTTCAAATACCAATAGACTTAGAGCACTTGGTATTGATGAAAACAGTAGAGCTAATGGTTCAAGATGGGGAGGGGTTCAGGCTTATTGGGTAGGTGAAGCTGAAACAGTAGCTCAAAGCAAACCAAAGTTTAGAGAAATTGAAATGTCTCTTCAAAAGCTTTTAGCTCTTTGCTATGTAACAGATGATTTATTGCAAGATACAACTGCTCTTGAAGCTATAGTTAAACAAGCCTATTCAGATGAAATGTCATTCAAAATTGATGATGCCATAATTAACGGAAGTGGTGTAGGAATGCCACTTGGGATACTTAACTCTGATGCTTTAGTTACTGTAGCAAAAGAATCTAGCCAAACAGCTGGAACCATAAAATATGAAAACATACTTAAAATGTGGAGTTCAATGCCTGCAAGACTTAGGACAAATGCTGTTTGGTATATAAACCAAGAAATAGAACCGCAGCTTTACACTATGGTTCTAAATATTGGAACTGGTGGGGCACCTGTGTTTTTACCTTCTGGTGGGGCATCAACTTCTCAGTATTCGACACTACTTAATAGACCTATAATTCCAATAGAGCAATGCTCTGTGCTTGGTAAAAAAGGAGATATCATTTTAGCTGATCCAACACAGTATATAGGAATAGATAAGAAAGCGCCAACAGCAGATGTTTCTATTCATGTAAGATTTTTATATGATGAGCAGGTATTTAGATTCATTTATAAATTCAATGGTATGCCTTATAAAAATAAACCAATAACACCATATAAGGGTGCAAATCCATTAAGCCCGTTTGTAACCTTAGGTGATAGATAGGAGGTAAAAAATTATGATAATAACCTTAGTTGAAAAATATAAAGTGGTTCAAGCAGTAGAACCTAAAACCACTAACACTGCAATAACAGGTGATTATGTAAGTTTGAAAAATGTGATAAATGCTACAGTAATAGTTAACTTAACACAGGCAGTAGGTCATGCAACTGTAGTTTCTCTTTATGAAGCAAAAGATGTTTCAGGGACAGATGCAAAGCCTATAACAAACAGTGTTCCCATATGGGTAAATGAAGATGTGTCTTTAGGAGATTCGCTTATAAGAAAAGCAGATGGAGTAAGCTATACAGTTGCAAATACGGCGAAGAATAAGCAGGTGGCATTTCATATTGACCCTGCTAGACTTGATGTAAATGAGGGCTTTATCTGTCTTAATGTAAGAATCGGGGCAAGTACACAAGCAACTAATCTTGCCTGTGCAGAGTTTATTTTAGATAGTAAATATGCTGGAGATGTTCCATCATCTGTAGTTGTTGATTAAAGTACGGGGCCTTTTGGCTCCTTTCTTTTGAGGTGATAAAACATGGCGATAAAAATAATAACTCCACCATCAATAGAACCCATAACTTTAGAGGAAGCAAAACTTCATTTAAGAGTAGATGGAATTGAAGATGATCTGCTTATAACAAGTCTTATAAAGCAAGCAAGAGAATGGTGTGAAAACTATCAAAATAGAAAATATATAATACAGACTCTGGAATTAGTGATTGATAGCTTTCCAAGAGGAAATGCAATAGTCTTTTATAACTGTTCTCCGGTACAAAAGGTAGAAAGTATAAAATATTATGATGCTGCTAGGCAAGAGTATTTATTTGATGAAAGTAATTACATTGCTGATTTAGATGGCTTTGTAAATAGAGTTGTTTTAAATTCAGGTAGACATTGGCCTATAGTGGAACTTCAATCAGTAAACGCAGTAAGGACTAGAGTTGTTGCAGGTTATGGAGATACTGCAGATAAAGTGCCTGAAGCAATAAAGTGGGCAATGATACTTCAAATGAAACTTTTATATGATGACTATAGACCAGAGGAAAAAACAAAGTTGGAAGAAGCGAGAAATGCACTTCTTTATATGAATAGGGTGGTACCAGTATGAAGTCAGAGGAATTAAAGAATAGAATAACACTTCAAATATTAGAAACTATAACAAATGAAAATGGCTTTGAGGTTGAAGCTTGGACAGATTTTAAAGATTTATGGGCCTCTGTTACAAATCTTCATGGTAGAGAATATTTTGAAGCTTCAGCTGTTCACACAGAAAATACTGTGAAATTTAATATAAGGTATACAGACGAAATTGATACTACAATGAGGATTCTTTTTAAGGGAAAACAGTACAATATAAACTCCATAGATAATATCAAATATAAAAATAAATATATAGAAATAAAAGCATTGGAGGTTGATAGCAGTGGCTAATATAGAACTTACAGGTGTTGATGAAATATTAAATAAGCTTCAACAGATAGGTGCAAATGTAGGAAAGCTTGAAAATAAAGCACTGAAAAATGCAGCAGAGCCTGTACTTGAGGATGCAAAAGCAACCAATGCTTTTAAAGATAGAAGTGGTAAGTTGAGAAAGGGTCTTAAGATAACCAATGTAAAAAAGAAAGAGGGAATAAAATATATTCTTGTAGGTGTGGATAGAGGAGATAACTCAGAAGTATTTTATGGTAAATTTATTGAATTTGGGACTTCTAAAATGCCTGCGAGTCCCTTTTTACAACCAGCTTATGAGAAAAATAAGAATACAATACAGAAAACTATAGCTGAAACTTTGAAGGAGGGGTTAAAATGATAAACAATTTAATACTTGAAGCTTTGAAACCTCTTAATATTCCTAGTTCATTTCAAAAATACAATGGAAAGGAAAATACCTATATAACCTTTTTTAATTATCTAGAACAAGGTGAGCAGTATGCTGATAATGAAGAAAAAGCAACAGGTTATTATATTCAAATAGACCTTTGGAGTAAAAATGATTATACAGAACTTACAAAAAATATAACAAATGCTATGAAAGCCGCAGGGTTTATAAGGACTTATGCGGCTGATTTATTTGAGGAAGATACTAAAATATATCACAAGGCAATAAGGTTTTTTTATTCAACTTAAGGATGGGAGGTAATAGTCTATGGCAGGGATAGTAAACAGTGCTCCTGTAGGAGTAGAAAATTTGGTATATGCAGTTTTAAGTGATGAAGCTGCGGCAACTTATGGTACACCAGCATTAGTTTCACCAGCAATAAATGTAAAGATAAGTCCAAAGAGTAATTCAGATACTTTGTATGCTGATAACAGAGCTGTAGAGACAGTATCAAGTTTGGGAGAGGTAGATGTAGAGCTTGAAACTCAAGACTTACCTTTGGAAGTTCAAGCAGTACTCCTTGGACATACTCTAGATGCCACAACTAAAGTAATGAGTTATGAAGCTGATGATATAGCTCCTTATGTAGCTATAGGTTTTAAGGTTAAAAAGGCCAATGGAAAGTACAGATATGTTTTTGCGTCCGTAAGGGTGGCGTAAGCCATCTGCGGGGTTACTGGAATTCTGCCTTGAGCAAGCAGTAGGTAATGTATCAAGCAGTTAAATCTGCAACCTATCATCCCCCGACTTATCCAAAAGGGAAACTGAATGGGGAGTGTAGCATGTCGGAGTGCACAGAGCATGGAGTTCCACCATGTGAGGTGCAAAATGGATGAAAATTCATATATGAGGACGAAAGCTGAATTGCTTAAATGATAGTCAGAGATTGGGGACACCTGTACCCTCGGCGTAGACTGGAACTGTACTCGTCGATATATTGGCAAAAGTAGTCCAGATATATGCTTTTGCGAGATACACAATATAAATCAACCACAGGAAAGTGGGAAATGACGAAAGTCACGTCCGACAATATGAAAAGCTCGATTATAAAGTTTCAGTAACCACTAAACGGAGATTACCTAAAGCAGAATGTCCGGATGGACTATTAGACTTGCTGAAATGCAGAGTTTTGAATATCTGCCATGGTAACACAGCTCTCATAGTAGTCAGAGTATGGGAAAGCCATGCACAAGGCGAAGGAGGGCAGTTTATCCATCAATATATCAAAAGGAAGGTGCGAGAGGCATATGAGAAATCCTATACATGTATTGAAATATTTAGAAGAAAAGGCAACTTGTAAGAATTACAAGTACGAACGATTATATAGAAATTTATATAATCCCGAATTCTATCTTATTGCATATCAAAATATTGCAAAATCACAGGGAAGTATGACCCCTGGAACAGATGGAATAACCCTTAAAGGAATGAGCTTAGAACGAATTAATAAAATAATTGTTAAGCTTAAAGACCATTCATATCAACCAAATCCCGTTCGACGTACTTATATTTCTAAGAAAAATAGTAAAAATAAACGACCTTTAGGAATACCGTCAACAGACGATAAGCTGATACAGGAAGTAATCCGTATGATTTTAGAAGCAATTTATGAACCAACTTTCTCTGACAATTCGCATGGCTTCAGACCTAAACGTAGTTGCCATACAGCACTTATACAAACGCAACATCTGTTCAAAGGAACAAAATGGATAGTAGAAGGAGATATAAAAGCTTGTTTTGATAGTTTTGACCATCATGTATTAATTGATCTATTGCGAAAACGCATAAATGATGAATGCTTTATAAATCTTATGTGGAAATTCCTAAAAGCTGGATATATGGAGCAATGGGAATATCATAAAACATATTCTGGCACTCCACAGGGGTCAGGAATGAGCCCGATATTATCGAATATATATCTTTCAGAGATTGATTTGTTCATGGAAGAATATAAAAAAAGCTTTGATTTAGGTGTTACTGGTAAAAGAAAAGTGACTTCAGAATATAATTCAGTACAAAACAGGTATTTTAGACTGCTTACCCAATATAGGGAATCAAAATCCACATTAAATGCAGATGAGCTAAAAATATTGTTAAAAGAAATAAAGCAACTACAGAAGAAAAGATTGATGTTACCATATAATCTTAATATTGACCCAAATTTCAAACGCATACAATATAACCGTTATGCTGATGATTTTATCATCGGCATAAATGGCTCGAAAGCTGATGCAGAAAAAGTAAAAGAAGATATTAAGGTGTTTCTAAGAGAAAATTTAAAATTAATACTATCAGAAGAAAAGACCAAAATTACCCATTCAGCTGAAAGATGCAGATACTTAGGATATGATATCTCTATATCACGGTCGAAGGCATATAAGCGTCTTGAAAATGGCGTACTACGCAGAACATTATACGGTGCGGTTCAATTATTAGTACCAAGCGAAAAATGGATATCTAAACTACGGGAATATAAAACATATAAGGTCATAAAAGGTGAAAACGGGAAAGAATGGTGGAAAGTACTTCATAGGGGAAGTCTTTTAAACAAAAAAGATGTTGAGATAGTAAGTAAATTTAATTCGGAAATTCGGGGGATATATAATTATTATCGATTAGCTTATAATGCATCCTCACTAAATAATTTTTATTACATTATGAAACGTAGTTTGCAAAAGACATTTGCATCAAAATATAGCACCACTGTAAGTAAAATCAGAAATAAATATGAAAAAGACGGTGTGTTCTGTGTACAATACTCCACAAACTCGGGTTTAAAAACATGTGAATTCTATCACGAAGGATTTGCAAGAAAATCAGAAATAGCACTCGAATGGATAGATAATCTGCCTCAATATAAGAAATATGACAAGCCAAACACTTTAGGAAATCGGCTTAAACAAAAAACTTGCGAACTTTGTGGCTCAAGATGTAATGAAATAAAAATGTATCATGTGAGAACATTAAAGGAGTTATCAGATACTAAACCTTGGGAAATAAAAATGAAAGCTATTCGAAGAAAATCGCTCGCAACATGCACGAATTGTTTTGAAACAATTCAAAATTCTAAATAGGATAAATGGAGAGCCGTGTACGCTGAGAGGTGTCCGCACGGTTCGGGAGGGGGCGGACTGAAACCTGATGTAGTAATCCATTAAGGCGCAGTCTTGCCTATCTCATGGCTTCTTAAGGGTAAATTCAGTGAACCAGAAGAAGAACACTCAACTCAGGAAGATAAAACTAAATTCCAAACACCAAAACTTAAAGGTACTTTTCTTACAAGAGCAGATGGTAAGTGGAAGTACACTGCTGATGAAGATAGTGGATTTACAGGTGGAGCTACTTGGTTTACTAATGTGTATGCTCCGGTAGCTTAATATCAAAGATTGGAGGAATTAATTGTGGAAATAGCATTAAATAATAAAACCTATGTGATGCCTAAGGTGAAAACAAGGATGCTTAGGAAAGCCATTGAGATAAATGAAAACATAGATTTTAACAATCTAAAAACTAAGGATTTGGATGGCTTAGTTGATTTTGTAGTAGAACTTTATGGTAATAAATTCAGCAGAGATGATTTTTATGATGGGCTTGATGCAGATAAACTTATAGAAACTCTTAATAACAGCATAAATGGAATAGTAGGAACTATGGGCAGTAAATTAAAGGAATTCCCAAACAAGTAAGCGGAGATAGTGATGAAAAGCTATCTCCGCTTGATTTTATGAAAGAAATTTATTCCCAGCTTTTAGAGCAGGGGTGGACCTTAACTGATATTGATGAAATGGATATATTCTATTACTTTGATATTTTGATTTACAGAGCTAATAAGGAATACAAACAGAACTTAAATGCTGTTTTAAATATATTGTAAGAAATCTAGAGTAGATAGGTGGTGAGAGAGTTGGCTGAGGAACTTGGAAGTTTAGCGGTAAAAATAGGTTTAGATTCAAGTGGTTTTCAAAATGGTATAAGCAGTATAAATAGAAATCTCAGAGTTCTTGATAGTGAGTTTAAAGCTAACACTGCAGCACTTGGAGAAAATGCAAAAGGACTTGAAGGCCTTAAATTAAAATCAGAAAGTCTTGCTAAATCCATGGAACTTCAAAAACAAAAGGTAAGTTCATTAGATCAGGCTTATACTAAAAGTGCTGAAACTAAAGGTAAAGATAGCAGAGCTACTCAAGAACTTGAAATAAAATTAAATAAGGCTAAACAAGCTCTCTCACAAATGGAAAATGAACTTTTAAAGGCCAACAAGGAAATAGAAGTGCAAAGCAGTAAATGGACCGCTTTAGGTAAAAGTCTTGATGGTGTAGGGAGTAAGATGAAATCCGTTGGTGAAGGGCTCGGTAATGTGGGATCTAATCTTTCATTAGCACTAACTGCTCCATTAGTTGCAGCAGGGATCGCCAGTATAAACTTAGCATCTGATATGAACGAAAGTACAAATAAGGTTGAAGTTGCATTTGGTAGTAGTGCTAAAACTGTTGAAGATTGGTCAAATACTACCTTAAAAAGCTTTGGTATAGCTAAAGGCACTGCATTAGATATGTCTTCCCTTTTTGGAGATATGGGTACAAGTATGGGATTAAGCCAAGTTGAGGCAAGTAAAATGTCTATGTCTTTGGTTGGATTAGCTGGGGACTTAAGTTCATTTAAAAATATTGATATAAAACAAGCGGAAGAAGCTATAAATGGTATATTCACTGGGGAAACAGAAAGCTTAAAAATGTTAGGTGTAGTAATGACAGACACTAATTTGCAACAATATGCTTATTCCAAAGGAATACAAAAGAAAACTCAAGACATGACTGAAGCGGAAAAGGTTCAACTTAGATATAACTATGTTCTGGAAAAAACGAAAAATGCGCATGGTGATTTTGAACGTACAGGTGCTGGCACAGCTAACCAAATGAGAGTGTTTCAAGAGAGTTTAAAAGAACTTGGTGCTACAATGGGACAAAATATACTACCGATAATAACTCCTATAATTACTAAGTTAAACGAATGGATACAAACCTTTGGAAAGTTAGACCAAAGTACACAAAAGACAATACTTGTTATAGGTGCTATAGTTGCAGCAGTGGGCCCTGCTTTGATCGGATTAGGTAGTGTAGTAAAAGCTGTTGGTGATATATCTGGGGCCTTTGGTAAGGTGTCAACTGCTATTGGTGAGTTGGGTGGTATGTCAAAAGTTTTAGGGATAGTGTTTAATCCTTGGATTATTGGGATTGGATTGGCTATAGTTGCTGGAGTGTTAATATACCAACATTGGGATACTATAAAGGCTAAAGCTACAGAACTATGGAATTCCACTACAACTGTATTTAATAATATAAAGACAGCCATAATGAATGCTTGGGAAAATGTAAAAACTGCAACACTAACTACTTGGGAAAACTTAAAAAACACTATAAGCAGTGGACTTAACAGTATTAAAACTTTCCTAGAGCCAGCCTTAAGTTTTTATAAAACTATATTTCAGAACACCTGGGACCTCATAAAAAACATTGTTTTAGGTGCGGTACTTATAGTTCTAGATATAGTTACAGGAAACTTTACAAAGCTAAAATCTGATATAGAAAACATATGGAATAATATAAAGACAGCTCTAACAAATATATGGGAAGCTATAAAAGGAGTTGCTGTAAGTGCTTGGACTAAGTTAAAAGAAACAGTAATCAATCTTTGTGGAAACATAAAAGAAGGAGCTATAAATGTTTGGAATGCTCTTTTAACTTGGTTTGCTGAATTGCCAAGCAGGTTATATAACTATGGATCTGACATGTTTACAAAAATGAAAGATGGAGTAAACAGCACCATAGTAAATGTAAGAAGCTCCATAGAAAGTGGTATTAACAATGCCTTAAGCTATTTAGCTAGCTTGCCAGGTAAGGCGTGGAGCTATGGAGCAGATTTTGTACAAGGAATTGTAAATGGAATAAAATCTGCAGTAGGAAAAGTTGAAGATGCAGTAAGTGGATTAGCAGCTAAAATAAGAAGCTATCTTCACTTTTCTGTTCCAGATGAAGGGCCACTTACTGATTATGAAAGCTGGATGCCGGATTTCATGTCAGGATTAGCAGAAGGTATAAATAAAAGTAAGTATGTTGTATCGGAGGCTATAAAGGGGCTGTCTTTAGATATGAAAGTGAATACTAAAATGGGAGCTATGACAGTGCCAGTTAATGATACATCAAGACAAGGTAAGAATGCAGACGATAAAAATACCTTAACGCTTCACATTGAAAACTTTGTTAACAACACTGAAAAAGATATTGAGCAGCTTGCTTATGAACTAGAATTTTATCGGCAGAGAATTGCTATGGGAAAAGGAGGGGCTTAGGATGCTTAGTTTTGATTTTGGTGGTAAAAATAGTTATGATGACTTTAGAATTTTAATAGCTCAAAGACCAAACCTTCCTTCTCCAAAACGCAGGATAAATACAATAAATATTCCCGGCAGAGATTCTAATTTAAGATTCGATGAAAAGACTTATGAGGACATAACACTAACTGTTGAATGTTCAATACAGGATAAGCAAAACCTAGCAAATAAGATTGATGATATAAAAGCCTGGCTTTTTGAAACAGGTGAAAGTGACTTGATATTTAGTTTTCAAGCTGATAAAAAGTACATTGCTCAAGTAGTAAATGTTATTGACTTTAAACAGATTTATAAGTATTTTAGCGAGTTTCCAATAGTATTTAACTGCAGACCTTTTAAGTATGCAGTGGAAAATACTGCGGCAATCATAAATACATCAGGTACAGCTGTAACCAATCCAGGAAGCATTGAAAGTGAACCTGTAATAAGTATTTATGGCTCTGGTGATATAGTTTTTAAAATAAATGGAGAGCAGATAAGTCTTAAAGAAGTATCTGAAAAAGTCATAATAAATTCAGCTATAAAGGATTGCTATGATGATGCTGGAAATAATTTAAATGGGAAGATGACCGGTGAATTTTTAAAACTGAAACCCGGTGAAAATATTATAGAGTGGAGCGGCAGTGTTACTAAAGTAGAGCTTTTACCTAACTGGCGGTGGTTGTAATGATATGTATTTATGATAAGAAAACTACTAAAGGAAATTTTGATAATAATGGCTTTGGAATTTTAAGTGAAGCTATAAGTTGCTACATTATTGAAGAGCTAAATGGAGATTATTCCGTAGAGCTTGAGTATCCTGCTAACTCTAAGAAATCAAAGTATCTTGAAGAATGGAATATCATTAAAGCAGATGGCCAGCTTTTTAGAATATATAAAGTAGAGAAAAATAGTGACGGCAAAAATATTATTAAAGTTTGGGCTAAGCACATATTTTATGACTTAGCCTATTATTTTATAGAAAGTATGAAAGCTGAAAACTGTAGTGCAAAAACAGCTCTAGAGAAATCCTTAGTAGGTGAATTAATAGCTATATATACAGCAGATAGTGATATTATAATTGCAAATTCCATCAGTGTAGTAGAGAAAAATCCTGTAGAAGCTATATTCTCTATAATTGATATATGGGACTGTGGGGAACTTAAAAGGGATAACTTCAATATAAAAATACTTAATTCCATTGGAAAAGATGCAGGAGTTCTAATTGCTCAAGGAAAAAATATAGTTGGTTTAAAGTTCAATGTAGATACCACCAGTGTTGTAACAAAGCTTTATCCGGTAGGAAAAGATGGTATGAAGCTTACTGAAAAATATATAAGTGTTCCTAACTGGAATAGTGAAAAATATCCACCCTTTCCCATTATAAAGAAGGTAGAATTCAAAGATGCAGAAGATGAAGTTACTTTAAGACTACTAGCTCAAGAGGCGGCAAATGTAATAGGGTTAAGTAAAGTAAGTATTGATGTGGATTTTATTGAACTTAGTAAAACAAAGGAATATGAAAACTATAAGCATCTTCAAACTGTTAACGTAGGAGATTCAGTTATAGTAAGACACAAGGATTTTCAAATAGATGTGAAAGTACCCGTACTTAAAATAAAGAAGGATGTTTTAACAGGCGTAAATGTTAAAGTTGAACTGGGACAGCCCAAAGATAGTATATTAAACCAATTAGACATGGGCATTATTAAAACCACCATAGATGAACTTGGAAACAAGGTAGCTGAGTCCTTAAGCTCAATGCTTTATTACGCAAATTCAGTTGCATTAACTATAGGAACAACAGCTATTGAACCCATATATCTTGGAGTTACAGCAGTAGCAGCTACAAATTTATCAATGAACTTTTCTTTATATTGTACTGCTAGTGCAGCCTGTACTATAACAATTCAAATTCAGCTTGATAACAAAGACATTCCCTTTACCCCAAAACAAAAACTTCAACAGGGAGATAATGTTATAGGCATACCGCTTGGAATACCACAAGTTGGTAAAGGTCCACATTACATTGCGGTTTTCTTAAAAGTAGATACAGGAACACTAACTATACCAATGTTTAACCTCCAATGCATGATTGATGGAAGAAATCTTCAAGGAGGATTAAGTGCAGAACCTCCACATGCAGAATGTTCACAGAAACAAAGTTTTGTAAATATAAGTGGATTGTATTTAAGTAAAATAAAGGGTAACTATATTGGTACTCAATTACAAAATCCTGTTACTTCAATATTAAGTTCTCATCAATCAGCAGATACATTAGCAATAAGCAGTGGAAAACAAATAAATACAAACTATGCTATTTCAATTAAAAAATATGGTGAAATTTTATATTTTACTCTACAGTATAAGTACAAATATTTAATAGACGACAATGTTTTAATACTAGATAACGATGGACTTTATTTTAAAACAGTTTATGAAGGAACAGCAGTTGATGAGGCTATAGATATAGGAAAAATGTATAGTTTTGAGCTTTTAGATAACAACAAATTTGCAAGTGTTGAAAAACTGGAGGTGGAATAACATGGGGGTATATAGCACCAACATAATTACTCCAAAAGGAAATAGCGGCATGACATTGTTAAGTTCTCATAATGATGACACCACAGTTAAGTTTCCAGACATAGGTTTTGATTTTTTCTATAATGATGTGAACTGCAGAACTACTATTAATACCAGTGGTAATTCATGGGTTGGTTTTACTGGGGCAACTGAACAACTTAGGATAAACAGAAGAGATGCAGGAGCAGATAACATTTATTATGCTAAGGAAACAGTAAATGATAAACCTACCTTTAGAATCAGATGGGAAGGACATCAAAGTTACAGTACTTGGGGAACTCTTAATTTAGTATGGGAACTTATATTATTTAATGACAGTGCCATGGTACTTGTTATTGAACAAATACCTAATACAGGAACAAATTCCTTTGAAAATCCTACATTAGCAACCACTACTTTAACTCTCCAAAATAGTAAGTCTTATGCTTTTATACCACAAGTAGCTCAAGGAAAAGCATATACCGTTCAAGAAGGCTCATATATTCAAACTGATATAAAATATCTTATAGTAGATGGTAATGATATTAAACACTGGGACACAGTATCTTCAAGTTATGTTAAGGTTTCAGAATTGCCATTAACTGCAGAGAAGTTTCAAACTTATGGTGATGACACATACTATAAAGAAAGAACAGGCCTTATATCTACATCACCAGTATTAAAAATATGGTCGTTTTTAACTGAGGTGGCAGCACCAAAGATAACTCAAACAATTAAACCCAAACCTATAATTATAAATATGAAGGAAGATATTTTATTTAGTGAGGCATATATAATAGACATAATCAATGCAGTAGTAACTTTAGAGAACACTGGCAGTGGTATTATAGCTTTTGTAGTAAGTGCAGATAGTGGAGTTACGTGGAAGGCTTGGAATGGAAGCTCATGGTTACTAGTAGATATAACAAATATGCAAGATGTAAAAACAAAAGGGATGTCTGTTGCTACGGTTCAAGGAATTGCTGAAGCACAGTGGACATCCTTTGGACTTTCAAATAAAACAATTAGATTTGCATGGTATATGGAAATTAACTCAAATACAGATGTTTTAAGATTAAAACAAATAAGAATTAACTATAATACGATTTAGGAGGTGTAACATGACTTATAAAGAAAGTTTAGCCTACAGCAAGGATTTAATAAAAGGTACTAAGATAGAGGTATTAAAGAAGAAATTGATAATGCCTTTTACAGGTACTGCTACAGTAAAGTTGTATGATTCACTTACAGGAAAACAAACTTATGAAGCTAAAAGTGAAAATAGAATATCAGCAGTATTTGGAAACATGGCTTATCTTGATGGATTTTATTATCCTATGCTAGATAACTTGCAGCAGAGTTTACTGGAACGTGTGTATACCACCTATCCTTTTAGAACAATGATTTTAACTACAGGGGATATGCCAGAAGATCCTTATGACTACTGGACCTGGGGAGATATTATAGGATATGCAGATGCTTGGTATGAATATAGTGGAAGTAGTATATATAGGGGTACAATTAACAAAGGAGAGTGGACAAGGTCGAATGATTTAAAACATTTTGTAATAGACTTTCCAACTCATGCAGCTAACGGAACATTTAAAAGTATATACTGGTCTGGAGGAGCTGGCACTGATTCTTCTGCACAGGCTCCTAAATTTAATGATCTTTATAGTAAAAGAACACTAGAAGCAGGATCAAGTACAACAGGTTCTTTATCTAACTATAATGTATGTACTGATGAAACCAACTTATATGTATTAAAGACTAGCTCAACAACTTTATATGTTTATGATAAGTTTACTGGTGTTAAGAAAAGTACTATAACTCTTCCTACAGCAGCAAAAGCTATAGCTTATGATGGTACAAACTTTTGGATACTAATAAGTGATGGTTCCTTTAAAAAACTAGATAAGAATTTTGCCATAGTGGCGTCCTATTCAAAAAGTGCTGCAATACCAGCGGATCTTGTTTATGATGTAAAGTATTTTGATATTGTAGTAAATGATACCTATGTTTATATAACTTATAATGGCTGTACTGACACATCAGGCTCAACTTCTAAATATAAAAGCTGTATAGCAAGATATAATAAAGATGGAACTTTTGCTAATAAAATCGAAGTATACAGTGGGAATTCTGACTGTATCAGTATTACTAAAATACCTAATAATAAGTTTTGGGTAATTGTAAGAACAAGTGTATTTTTGCAGTTAAATAGTGATTTAACCACATATGGGAGTACAAATCTTGGTTATTGTATTTACAACAGTATTATTTGGGACAATGATACCTCTACTGTATTTACATATAGCAATATTATGTATGGGGATTTAAAGCAACAGTATATTATTCCAGCTTCAGCTCATACGTTACTTCCAGAAGCAATAACTAAAACTCCAACAAATACAATGAAAATACAATATGATTTTAGTTGTGATTATGTATATCCATTAGATATGCCAGCTCATTAATAAGTCTAAAATTCAAGGAGGACAAGGAGTGAAAAATTTAATTAATACTTTTCAAGCTATATTTGCTGCTATTGGTGGCTATATTGGTTGGTTTTTAGGAGGGGTTGATGGCTTTATGTATGCACTGATTACCTTTGTTATCATTGACTATGTAACAGGCTTAATGGTAGCAGTGCTAGAAAGAAAGCTATCAAGTGAAGTTGGATTTAGAGGGATTTTCAAAAAGGTACTTATTTTCATATTTGTAGGTATAGCAAATATAATAGATGTTCATTTGATTAAAAATGGTAGTGCAATTCGCAGTGCTGTTATATTTTTTTATGTTTCTAATGAAGGTATAAGCATCATAGAAAATGCAGCTAAGATAGGATTACCAATACCACAAAGACTAAAGAATATTTTAGAGCAGCTAAATAAGGAGGAGAAGATGAATGGCTAGATTATGTTTTGATTATGGACATGGTGGAGATGATCCTGGAGCAACTTATAATAATAGAAGAGAAAGTGATGATGTACTAAGTTTAGGTAGAGCTGTAGCAGAGGAGGTTAGAAGGTATGGAGTTACTGTTGATGAAACAAGAACTTCAGATGTTACAGTAAGCCTTGGGGCAAGAAGTAATTTTGAAAATAGGAATACTTATGATTATTTCATATCCTTTCATAGAAATGCCTTTCAGCCAGAGCAAGCAATGGGAGTTGAAACTTACACATATTTAAATCCAGGAGCAAAGTCAAAAGAATTAGCACAAGGGATACAAACATCACTTGTAGCCTTGGGTTTTACAGGTAGGGGAGTTAAAGAAGCTAACTATCATGTATTAAGAGAAACCAAGGCTCCAGCAGTGCTAATTGAGATAGGCTTTATTGATAATACAGGAGATAATAATTTATTTGATGCAAAAAGAAATGAAATAATCAAGGGATTAGCAAAAGCAATTTTAGTACAAGTAGGAATTGATTATATTGAACCTTCAGCACAAACACAACCGGTAGATGGACAAACTCTTTATAGAGTTATGGCGGGTTCATATTCAGTAAGAGAAAATGCTGAAAATCAAGTTAAGAAGTTAAAGGCAGCAGGATTTGATGCTGCAATTATGAAGTGTTAAATCATTCTATTAATTAATGAAGGATTTTATGATCAGCAATTAATATAGTTTGAGTTAATGAATGATGGAGAAGCTCTTCGGGATTTCTCCTTTTTTCATGGAGGTAAAATAGATGACTAATATTCAGAAGGAACAAATACAGAAGATGAGACAAGAAGGACAGAGCTATTCAAAGATAGCATCAACCCTTGAAATTTCTGAAAACACAATAAAGTCTTATTGCAGACGTAACAATTTAAGAGCTACTGAAAGCAACAAAGCAAAGACCGAGAAGGAAGTATATATTTCTTGCAAGCATTGTGGTAAACCATTAACCCATGGAATAAAGGGACAACCAAAGAAATTCTGCTCTGAGGAGTGCCGACGATTATGGTGGAAAGCAAATGCCAGCGAGCATGATAAGCAAGCTTATTATACTTTAAGCTGTGTTGGATGTGGAAAGAAGTTTGAAAGCTATGGCAACAAGAGCCGCAAGTTCTGTGGTCATGCCTGTTATATAAATTATCGTTTTAAGAAAGAGAGTGTTTTAAATGACACAGGAGCAATTTAAACGTGAAAAGAATTATAGGGTATCCCTTGCTATTGCAAAAGTTATGCTTTCAAGAAAATTAATAAACGAGAAAGAATACAGTAAGATTGATACGATGTTAATCACAAAATACAAGCCTGTTTTTGGTGGTTTATAACTTCTATTTACTTGCTATGTATCAAAATCAGAGTTAACATTAGTAGCTGAAAGGAGTGATATCATGGCAAGAAACATTAGAAAAATAGAGCCTTTAGTACTAAAAATGCCTGCTAAGAAACGCGTAGCAGCTTATGCAAGAGTATCAAGTGGCAAGGATGCAATGCTGCATTCTCTTTCAGCACAAGTAAGCTACTATAGTGAATTTATTCAAAAACATAGTGGCTGGGAGTATGTAGGAGTTTATGCAGATGAAGCAATTACAGGCACTAAAGAAATTAGACCAGAGTTTCAAAGACTCTTAGAGGATTGTAGAAATGGTAAAGTAGATATGGTTATAACAAAATCAATCTCAAGACTAGCAAGGAATACAGTTACTATGCTTGAAACAGTGAGGGAGCTAAAGAGATTGAATGTAGATGTTTATTTTGAAAAAGAGAATATACACAGTCTTAGCGGGGATGGTGAGTTGATGCTTACTATCCTCGCTTCTTTTGCGCAGGAGGAAAGTCGATCAGTCAGTGAAAATTGCAAATGGCGTATTCGGAAAGGTTTTGCTGATGGAGAGCTTGTAAACCTACGGTTCATTTACGGATATCGCATTGAAAAGGGAAAAATTGAAATTAATAGGTCGGAGGCAGAAATAGTCCGTATGATTTTTAAGGATTATATAGATGGTGCGGGCTGTAGCGTAATTGCCAAGAAGCTACGTCAAGAGGGCGTTAAGAGATTACGAGGTGGTACTTGGAACTCTGAAAGAGTTGTTGATATTATTAAAAACGAAAAATATACAGGGAATGCTTTACTTCAGAAAAAGTATGTAAAGGACCATTTAACCAAGACCTTAGTTTTCAATAAAGGGAATCTTCCCCAATATTATGCAGAAAGTACGCATCCAGCAATTATTGATATTGAAACCTTTCAAAGGGCACAAGAGATTATCAGTAAAAACAAGGGGAGGTATTCAGAGAAAAAAGGAAGTATTAAGTATCCTTTCACTAGCAAAATTATATGTGGCATATGTGGAAAAAATTATACACATAAAAATGTACAAAGAAGGATTTACTGGATATGTTCCACCTATTCGAAATACGGAAAGGATAGCTGCCATTCCAAGCAAATACCTGAGTACATTTTGATTTCATTAACCACAGAGGTCTTAGAAATTGCGGAATTTGATGAAGCCACCTTTGAAAAGAGGATAAAGGAAATACAAGTACCAGAGCCTAATGCTTTAATTTTTGTTTTAAATGATGGTTCTATAATTAAAAAAGAATGGAGCTATAAGTCAAGAAGTGAATGCTGGAGCGAAGAAGCTCGGCAAAAGGCAAGAGAAAGAAGTCTTAAAATAATAGGGGGGAGGAGTCAGCTTTGGCAGCAGCGAGAGCAGTAACTGTAATACAACCAAGAGTTAATAGATTTTCACCAGTAGCTACCTAAGTAGCAGTAAAAAAAGTTGCGGCTTATGCAAGAGTTTCAACGGATAATGAGGAGCAGCTTTCAAGCTTTGATGCTCAAATGGATTACTATACAAGGCATATTCAGTCAAATCCAGTTTGGACTTTTGTTGAAGTTTATACGGATGAGGGGATTTCAGCAACGAGCACCAAAAAGCGTGATGGATTCAACAAGATGATTGCAGATGCATTAGAAGGCAAGATTGACCTTATAATAACTAAGTCAGTTAGCCGTTTTGCTAGAAATACAGTCGATACTCTTACCACTGTTAGGCAGCTTAAGGAAAAAGGAGTAGAGGTATATTTTCAAAAAGAAAACATCTATACCTTGGATAGCAAAGGGGAGCTACTAATAACGATAATGAGTTCCTTAGCTCAGGAAGAGTCCAGATCAATTTCGGAAAATGTTACCTGGGGTCAGAGGAAACGTTTTGCTGATGGTAAAGTAAGCCTGCCTTATAAACGTTTTCTAGGCTATGAAAAAGGAGAAGATGGCTTACCTAAAATTGTAGAAAAGGAAGCTGCAGTAGTTAGGTTAATATACAAGCTTTTCCTTGAGGGCAAGACCACCTCAGGAATTGCAAAGCATTTAACTACAAATAAAATCCCAACCCCAGCAGGTAAAGAAGTTTGGCAACAAAGCACAGTGCTTAGTATTCTTAAAAATGAAAAGTACAAAGGTGACGCAATCCTTCAAAAGAGTTTTACGGTAAATTTTCTAACGAAGGAAAAGAAAATTAATGAGGGAGAGATACCACAGTATTATGTTGAAAATAGCCACCCTGCAATTATTAATTCTGAGGTGTTTGATCTAGTTCAGTATGAGATTAAAAAACGGAAAAATGCTAAAGGTTATAAAACAAGTGGAAGCTGCTTTTCAGGGAAAATTGTTTGTGGTGAGTGTGGGAGCTTTTACGGAAGTAAGGTTTGGCACTCCACCAGTAAGTACCGAAGGATTATATGGCAATGTAATTCTAAATTCAAAAACTATGAAAAGTGCAGTACACCCCATCTTTATGAGGAGACTTTAAAACAAGCATTCATTGATGCATTTAACAGTCTTCTTGAAAATAGAGATGAAATTTTACAGGGATATGAAGTTATTATACAAGCATTAACAGATACATCAAAGTTAGATAAAGAAAGTGTTAAGCTTCAAAATGAATGTAAGGTGGTAGCAGAGCTGATTAGAAAGTGTGTCGAGGAGAATGCTTACACCGCTTTAAACCAAGCAGAATATGAAGAAAGGTACAAGGCTTTATCAGAACGCTATGAAAATATAAAGAAAGGGCTTGAGGACATAAATGAAAAGCGGCTTGAAAGAATTGCTAAGAGGGAGAGTATAGAGGAATTTATTCGGATGCTAGAAAAGAGTAGGAACATATTAACAGAGTTTGATGAGGAGCTTTGGAATGCCGCTATCGAAGTGGTAAAGGTGAATTCAGGGAAGGATATAATTTTTGTATTTAAAGATGGAATAGAGTTGAGTTGTAATATATATTAGAAAAGCAAACCCACAGGGCTGACAATTGATGTTGGTCCTGTGGGTTTGTTTTTATTTAATTTGAAGAATAATGGCAAGATACAGATCCTACTATAATTAATGTTGATAAATGAAACTATAATAATATCATTAGTATTAAATCTTAGATACTTTTCTTTTTCCTGACCTGCTAATATTAATACCAGCAAGTTTTCCTAATTCATTTAAATTACGATCCTTTTGTAAATAAATATAATAATTGTTTACTATTACAGGAATAGTACGATAAAAATATTTAAATACTTTTTTGGTAACTTCGTCATCATATATATTAAGTCTACGTTCTACTTCATTCATAGCATGTTGTAAAAACTCTTCTTCAATTGTATTTTCATCATATATAACGCAGTGAAGCCTTTTAATTGCAAGATCCCCTAAGCTTCTCAATGTAGCATACAAATATTCATAGTTATCTTCTACATATTCCTTACGTGTCCATTTGTCATATACTTTTATTTCTACCATATTCCCCACAATCCCCTCATTTGTTTTGATTTACATATTCTACAAAATTACATAAAATTCCTTCTTATACAAAAAATAAAAAACTGTACAAGTAGAAAAACAAACCCACAGGGCTGACAATTGATGTTGGTCCTGTGGGTTTGTTTTTATTTTATTTAATTTGAAGAATAATGGTATGATACAGATCTGACTATAATTAATTAAGTTATTACTAGGTACATGGTAAAATAATGAAATATAATGAGATGAGTTTATTTGTAGTTGCTATTTTGCACGATGGAAAAGCTGTAACGAGCTTTAAAGAATAAATTGAACGTATATGGCATAATAGTAAAAATTTCGAAAATTATTAATCGTTAAATTAATCTTTAGTGAATCTAGCGAAAAAGAGTCTATTACATTCTGTAATGGATATTTTAAAATTATTTTGTAATCTTAATAATGTTATTATTTTAATCTATTTAATTTTACTAACAGTATATGGTATAATATTGTTAATAAAGTTATATTTTGTAAAATTATTGTTTATCAAATCTATAATATTGATAATTAGATAATAGTACATAATTATGACACTTCATAGTTTTAAAATTCATCAAATGATAAGATTAACTAATAGAACTATGCAGTATCGAATAACTTACTATAATGCTGGTTAAAACAAAGCTATTACCCTGAGATGTAGTTTATAATTGATCTAAGGGTGAGAACTTGTGAGTTAATATTTTACCGATATGAATAGAACTTCAGTTCATAATTATTGATATAGAAAACCTAATACATTGTGAAATGTTTAGGTTGTGACTTATTTATGGTATGTGGCGAATTATTCATAAAATAATTGTACAAGCTTCAGAAAATATTTGATTTAGTAATGAACTGAGCAAGGGGGGAATTATGGCAGGAGAGACAGTTTCAGGTGAAGATGTACTCAAAACAGAGGCTAGATTGAAAGAGATATATGACTACTCAATAAAAAACTTGGAAATTAACATTGATCGAAAACATCATTTTGAAATTAAAAGCCTTTACATACTTCAAGCGACAGCGATATTAGTTACACTATTTGTTGGATTTAAGGACAAAATTACTGATAACTTGAGTAATGTACAGTTAGCAAATTACATTTTTATTAGAAATTTATTCTACTTAGCAATCTTAATAACCTTAATTACGCTATTATTATCATTGTTTGATGCAATTTTTGGTAAATTTGAAGACATACAAGATCCAAAAGTTCTTTATTATGAATATCCAATTAAAACAACGTTAAAGGAGTATTACGAGGAACAAGTTAAACTATTTTCAATATCAATAAACAGTTCAAAAAAAATCCTTGGGAAAAGAATAATTTTCTACAATATAGGACTCATATCTTTTATTTTTTCCGTAGTATTATTAATACTTATTGGGTTTGTTTTTGTTTAAAGGAGGGTAATTTATGGCATATAAAAAAATTAGAAGTACAAATAAAAAAAATCCAATTCTTGCTGCAACTACAGCAAATGAACTTAGAAAATTATTATCTAAATATAAGGACGATGAGTTAATTACTATAATGCTTGATGGAGGAATAGCTATACCTGTTATTACTGAAAAACCAAATACTACACCTTTGCCGAATATTGAAGTAGTACCTCCTGATTCATCATTACCTGAGTATAAACCACCTCGACATCCTAATCCTAAGGCACCCACGTTATTCGCTCCAAGTGGTTCATACCGATTGCATGCGTTCAGACTATCAAAGCGAATCCGTCCTTCTATAGTGAGATTATATGTACGTGAGAGTGAAACTCAAAGAAAATAAACAGAATTAGGATCAAGATAGGACAGATTTTTCTGTCCTATTTCAACTTGTAATATTTAATAATATAGCTACTGCTAAAGCAAACTTATCAGAGTACGCATTTATTAAGAACTCTAATCTTTTATGTTCATGAATCAAATACTGCCATAAGTCTTTATGGAACCTTCATGTGCGTGGCTGGCTGAGCACGCTGAAAAGATTGCATATAGTTATAAAAAAACATTGATTAAATAGTTTACTACATAACGTGGGTTCTAGCATTTTAGTACAAAAAATTAGATTACAATTACGCTAAAGGTGCCTTTAGTGAAGTTTGTAGCAATATGATTTGTTAATTATTGAGTCTATTATAACTAGGAGCTGACAATAATTATAATAAGCTCAAGGGTAATTATATGGGAAAGATTATTTTTGTTATGGTTGATGAGGAGATAACTAAAAGAAAGCTTTCCCAATATGAAAAAGAAACGGTATTTCTAAATGGCATGGAAGTAATAAAGAATAAATACATGATGAGATTAAGAAAGTAGTACAAACTTTATAAAAGTATAATTAGAAGCAAAAAGCGTAGTAGAAAATTTCTATTACGCTTTTTAATTAAGATAAGTTAATCACTAGTGTTGTTTTTAAGTGTTATAGCACATTTTTGTAAAAAAGGTCATTAGCATTAATTTTGACCAAGTAGAAATTTTGTAACCACTGGGCTTAAAGTTGCAATATCAGCAGCAATTGACAATGCTTTTAAAGCTTTATCACTAGCGTCTTTAATCCAATTTTTCCATTTTATTGAGTACTCGCATTGAGCTTTTGGATCAATTTCCTTTGAAGATTTAGCTAATTTAGAAAGTATAGAAGCTACTTCAAAACGTTGAAAATCCTCAATATCATCTAATTCAGTTTTGGCTAAGTGTTGTGCAAATTTGTTGATTTCTTCAAGTTGTTCTGTAGTTAACAAAGTTTGTTCACCTAGCTGGGTTTGAGTTACTACATTATTAGATATCCCTTTGTTCTCTAAAACTAGTGCTTGTCCATTATTAATATTAATACTCACGTTATTAATTCCTCCCTCGTTTTTCATAATATTATTTATAATAGAAGATTGTAGTATATCCATATAATTTTCTTTTATATAATTGCTTATTTCAACTAGATTTCTATCAGTTTGGATGGCATAGACTATATGTTTTATAACATTAAATATAGCTTCCTCATTTAAATTTTTAAAAGGTAAAATGATACTGTTTTTAATACTTTCTTTCCAAAGAACTATGCAAGGTACAGAAATAAATTCTATCTTATACAATCTTTCTAATGCTCTAATAGTATCATAACCGCTAGATTTACCATCAAAATCATCTTTAGAAAAATAAATATCTAAATCATCAAATGTAAGACTATTAAGGCTGGGTCTATATAAGTCAATGAAACTCCTAAATTTATAAGGATGATCAAATAATAAAATTGCATGATATTTTACTTTAATATATCTATTTAGCTGATCTGATTGAGAATTTTTGGATTTAATGTGCAAGAAATCAAGTATATTATACAGAAAATTAAATCCTTGTCTATTGTTTAGCCAATTCTTGACTTGATTTCTAAATACACGATTATTCTCATATCCCGTATCCTTACAAAAAGACTTTATTAACTCATCTTGTGAAATACTACTAAGGTTATAAGTCGAGTTATTTTGTAACCATTCAAAAAAGGCAATGGATCCAACCAAATCACGTGGGGTTGATGTAATTTCAGTTAACAAATATGAGATTTTAGTATCCTCGTGCCCTGTTAGCAGATTATTCAGCTTATTCTTCAATAAATCTGCTATTGAATTTGCAAGCCTAGTAGCTTCTTCTTTAAGACCATTTTTGTAACATATAGGTTCATAGTCGGTATTATTATAATTATCTTTAAATTGATAACTGCATTTAATTATGTCATCAAAATCATTAATTATTACTCTATTACTAATAAAATCTTCAACTAGTGATAAATCTACTCTAGAGATATACTCATTAAATTTTAAGGAAAGTATGTCACTAAAGTTATTCAATGTTCGCATGTACCAATCATATTTCCAGTTGCAGTTCATGCGTGGATGAAACCAGGAAACTTGTTTATCAATAAATCTATTAAATGGGAGATACGAAACGCTTGGGTTATGGCAATATTCTATAAATCCTTTTAACAGAGGATGTAAATCTATTTGTGGCAGTAATTTTTTTGTGGATTTTACATAATTCATTAACGTGAAAAGATATTTAGGATTATTTAAAAATTCTTCAAAAGTATGAATAATATCATCATCTTTTAACTCAGTAGTTGTTTGTAGTATATACATCAGCAGATATAATGTATTTACTTGTTCGCTTTGGTGTTTTAAATAATAATGGGTTAATTGGTTAGAGTATAAAAACTTTTCGGCAAGTTGTAACAACTCTTCATATTCAAACTCATCATTCAAAATAATATTATTTGATTTAATCCACTCTAGGAAATAAATAAGTTCGTGTGTTGGAATTGGAATCATATTTTCAACAACCTTTCAGTTATAAAATGTAATTGTCAGTATTTACAGGGTTATTACTTATAATTTTACCACAATTGATACTATTTTCTACAAAAATACAAGTTTTTATAGAAAATTTATATGTTGATGTTGAGTGACAAGTCTTTAGCAATAATAAAATAATATAAATATCATATTTGAATGTTTTTATTTTCATAATTTTGTGATATATAAGGTGATATGATACTATTATGTAAAAAGTTTAATTTTTTTGGGGGAAAATCTATGGCGTTGTCACTAAAAATATATAGAAAAAGTTCAGAGAAAATAGCAAAAAATTTAATAATACTTATACATGGACTAGGTGCACCCGAGACTACATGGATAAGTGAAAATATCTCATGGAAAGACTTGTTAATGTCTGACTTAAGGTTTGACGATGTAGATGTAGGAATTGTTAAATATGATACAGCACATGTGGCGCTTGGAATACTTAAGAAAGCTGGAATCAAAAGTATTAATACAGGTATTTTTGATAAAATATCAGTGGATAAAGGACCATTTACAGATATAAAAACTTTAGCACATGAATTAAAAAGAGAGTTAAATTTAGAAAAATCAAAAAATTATGGAAGAATAATTATTGTTGGACATAGTATGGGAGGGCTTATTGGTATTAGATATATTTTAGAAGAAATAGAGCATAATGAGGTTTTAAAAGTAAATGGGTTTATAAGTTTAGCAACGCCTTATAATGGTTCTAATAAGGCCTTTTATAATTCTTTATTTGGTTCAATACATAAGCATGCACAAATTCCTTCATTAGAACCAAACAGTATTTTCCTTGATGATACCATTAGACTATGGGAAAAACATAAGGAGAATATTAAATTCGATTGTATTTTCTGTTATGCTATAAATGATGAATGGGTTCCTCTAGAGAGTTCATTGCCACATATAGTAAGTTCGAAATGGAAGCATAGTATACCTATTCCTGGTAATCATAGTAGTATTTTAAATGTTGAAAATCATGAATCACTACCTTATGTTGTAGTTAGTGAATCTATTCAAAACATCATCTCAGAAGAAAATGAGTTAGAAGAAAAGAAAAACGAACAGAAAGCTTTAGAAAAAAGTAAAAAAGCGATTAACATAATAGAGGGAGATATTACAAGTTATAATGTTAGCGAAAAAGAAAATTGTAGGCTTGAAACTGAAATACATACAGTTAATATAGAGGAAATTTTAAGTAAGGTAAAAGAAAGTTATGAATTTAGATTCTATATTCAAGCTACTGATATAATGCCAATAGAGGAAATAGCAAAAGTAATTTTAAGTATAAATAATGAAGAAAAGTTGAAAAGTATTCTAGAAAAGGTATATAAAATATTAAGTATAAGGAAAGACGTTGAGGATAAATCTGGTGTGACAATGCGTTTTTGGACATATATTATTCATGGAATTGAAGAAAAATCTAAGAAGGATGTTTTATCTGAATTCGTGAAGAAAGATATTTATATAATGGTATATTTTGTAAGTTTATTTCCCAGTGTGTGGGAATATGTAAAAAAAGATTATAGATATATGAGAGGATTATGGAAAGAAGACAAAGAATTTATAGTGTTATGTTATGATCATAGTTGTGTCAATGATAGAGAAAGAGCCTGGAACGTGGTAAAAATGATGTTGGATGAAGGTGTTGTGCCAAAACAGGAAGAGGATGATTTTGTAAATCATTTTGCTTATAATAAATATTGTAATCCACTTGAATTTATAGTACCAACATTAAAGAAGACTAGGTATTTTGAGCTCTTAAAAGACCATATATTTGCATATAGGAATTTTAATAGATCTGGAGATGGAATAAACTCTGCTAATGATAACGCAAAGAAAATAAAATTATACTTAGAAAACGTAGAGTTAGAAGAAGCAGTAGTAAAGATAGTAGATGATTTATATTCTTTTGTAAGTTATGGTAAATTCAAAGATTCAATAGAAGAACTTATGAATAATGCTGATTTTAAAGAAAGGTACTATAATTTATTAAAATATATATCTTAGAAATATCATGAAGGATGATGGTGGTTTTCACCCACCATGCTTCACTTCCACTATATAATGCAAACTTCAAATGTAGTAAAAAGTGTATCCTTATTCGACACCTACTACAATTGGTATTATAGTAGATGTTAGAGTAGCTTTTAAAGGGTGTGCACCTTTTAGCAGAAATCCTATACAATTTAGCGATATTAAAATTCCAATCTCCAATGAAAAAATCGCTAAATTGTATCAATATTTAAGTTATTAGACAAATAAGAACTATAATATTGATACATATAGAAAGCTCTTGATTTCAAGGGCTTTCGCTGTTTTTTGGCTGCAATTTATATGGTGATTAGGCTAAATTATTTCATCAAAAGTGATATTAAATGGTAAAAATGCATCAGGGGTGTGCAAAAGGGTGTAAGGGGTGTGCATTTTTAACGTGGGGTGTGCACTTTTTAGCGGAAATACTTTAAAGTTAAGAATTTGCTTCTAAATAGAAAAATAACTTGTTTGTAGGCTTGAAATGACTTGCTATTTGTGCGATTCAGAGCGAACATAACAGTACCGAAATTATCGGCAGAAAGGAGAATTCGTCTTGAATTCAAAAAAAGTAACCATTATACCACCTACAAATCCAAATCAGCGGGATCGATATTTTGGAACTCCGTGAAAAATTCATGTTGTAGGATATGCCCATGTTACTAAAGGGACTGGTGCTGGTGTGCAGATTCGAAAAAATATCAGACGACTCATTGCAGATCAACCGGAATGGGAATTGACATTTGTGAAAACAGACTATCGGCAGACTGAGAATCAAGAATTAACATGGCGTAGTTTTTTCAGCATTTGCAATGGAGTCAGGTTCAGATACCTTGACATTTTAATTATCCATTCTTCAAATGACCTAGAAGAAGCTTTCTCCATTGCAGAATTGTTGCTTCCGCTTTGCAAGGATTATGGTGTTGTAGTATATGTAGCTCATAACGACTTACTTCTATCAGAATCTGATTTCATGCTATAATGAGTTGAGGTGCGGGTGATTGTTCCATCCGCATTCTTATGAATATTGCTGCGGCGTAACTTTTCCTCCTGAACTTGTTCAAATTGACATTTGGAGATAAGCGGAGGATGGTTATTGATAGCTTGGTATTTATGGTATTCACCTTTATTGGCCTTGCGGTCATTATAAGGATAATCCTTACTATAAGTTTTACCAACAATCACGTTGCCTATATATTTTTCATTACTTAGGATGGTATCAATTGTTCTTTTGGACCAGCTCTCTTTACTGGTTGGTGATTTAATGCCTTGTTTTTTTAGTTCACGAATTATGGTCAGTACACTATACCCACTCAAATATAAATTAAATATATTCTTTACAACTGCTGCTTCCTGTTCATTTATAATTATATTACCTTCAAGATCATGGCAATATCCATAGCACTTACGATTATAGAATTTAGAGGTTCCTGATTCAAAACCACGTCTGATTCCCCATTATCTGATTAGAGAGGCTTTCAATTTGTTCCGCATGGGGTGTGCTAACTCTACAATATACTGCCACATTCAATTTCCATTTTATAGATAGATTATTAATTCTTGAAACTTTTCTTTTATTATCCATGTATGATGGAACCTTCCTTTATAAAAGTTATTAATATGATGTATTTAATTCTTGCCAAGTATAGTGAAATGTAATCCAAAATGTACATTTATGAAAAAGAATAAATATTTTTACTTTGAATTTAATGGTATAATTAAGCAGTAGCTATGATGGATTAAATAAGTATCATATTTATAAAAAACTATGAGGTAACGATAAATAGTAATTTGTCATTGAGTTAAACATAAATTTCTTACAGTGCAATGTATCATCATAAACGATTTGTAAAAAATTCTAAAAAATGCAACTCAATCAGTGTCATTGATGTGCCAACTGGGTGTTGGACTAGATGTGCTAATTTTATATATGATATAGTATGATTTGTAAAAAATATAACTGAAAAAGAGGTATAAATTATGATAAAACCAATTATAAAAGATATATTGTTTTTAGGACAAAAATCAGAAGATGCAACTAAAAATGATATAGTAGTAATTGATGATTTAATAGATACATTAAGAGCAAACCTTGAGAATTGTGTTGGATTGGCTGGTAATATGATTGGAATAAAAAAGCGTATATTAGTATTTACTGTAGGCAACATTATTGTGCCTATGATAAATCCAGTTGTATTAAATAAAGAAAAGATTTATGAAACTGAAGAGAGTTGTTTATCTTTAATTGGCTTTAGAAAAACAAAGAGATATGAAAAGATAGAAGTGGAGTATCTTGATAGAAATTTTAATAAGCAAAAGCAAGTGTTTACTGGATTTATAGCACAAATAATTCAACATGAAATGGATCATTTTGAAGGTATAATAATCTAATTGAATAATTAAAATATGAAGTAATTATTAGCCTAGAAGTCATTGAGAACCATGTGAGTTTTATAAGTGAGGTTTTCCTCTGATCATTAATTAATAATGATTAGGGCTACTGTTATTTAGAAACATAGTATATACTTGATTTGAAGAGAAGTAGGTATTTTAAAAAAGAAAGAGAGCGAAAAAATGGAAAATTTTTTTAAAGCAATAGAGGAAAAAATAAGAAAGTCAGGATATCCTGGAGAAGTCAGTGGCGAAGAAATCTACGCTGAAATAAGTGATGAGGCCGAGGATCAAGAAGAAGGAAGTTACTTATTCATGAAGAAGCAAAATGATGATATCATGTTCGAGTACAGAGTGGATATTTTAGAGGACAATATTAATTTAGCAACCCTCACGATACATACATCAGAGAGAAATTACTTTATTGATTTTGATGCTGAATAGATAGACGTATTGGGGATGAAGTATGTTACTGGTAAAATAAAATTGGATTTTAAGAATTTTTGTGATTTTTTTAAATTAAGAAATAGTTTTGTTGATAATAACTATGGTGTGATTACACTGGAAGGAAACTTATTTCCAGTTAGAAAGCCTAGCGACAGGTATAGAAATAATAATATTGAAGCAATAACAAAAAGAAATTCTGAAATTTTTGCATAAATTTAAAGACAAATTCCAATTTGTTTGACTGAATAAAATTGTATTAAAATATATGTTTAGCCTAACTATCTCATACATAGACTTAAATATTGATACAATAGAAAGCCCTTGATATCAGCGGCTTTCGGTGTTTTTTGAAGGGAAAATGAATGCTAAAATTGAGCATGAAGACTTAAAGAATGGGATGTTTTTCATAAAAATGCACACCCTAAAATTTTTAGAATTTGGGGTGTGCATTTTTTTTAGGTGGGGTGTGCACTTTTTAGCAGAAATATTTTTGATGTTTTTTTTCGTTCACAGATTTAGAATTATATAAGGTGAACCGTACCATAAGTGACTGCGATTTTGATGGGAGCATTGGAAATACTGTATATGACAGGGGACTGTTCTGCGTTTTAAGACATAGAACTGTCCCCTGTTTTTGTAGTTATAACTTGAAGCAGTTGAATTTGTGGCATTAATTGAAGGTGCAGTCATTTTAGGTATATAATATTTGATAAGGCATTCAAATAAGTAGATATTATTGCAAGTCATGTTAAGTTTTTAGCTAAAGAATCTAGTACAATATTCTTACAGGGAGGGGATTATGGTTGTCGATTAAAACGGTAGAAAATATGGTTAACTGGATAGAAGGTAATATTACAAGGAATCCAACGCTGGCTGAAATGTCAAATTATGTTGGATACTCTCAGTTCTATTGTTCAAATAAATTTCATGAATATGTGGGGATTACTTTTAAACAATATTTATCAAAGCGTAGATTAACTCTTTCTGCAATAGAAGTGAAAAATACACAGGATAGACTTCTGGATATAGCATTAAAATATGGATTTTCCTGTCAAGAAAGTTTTACAAGGGCATTTGTAGATGCTTATGGATACACCCCCAATCAATATAGAAAGACTTTGGCCACCATTCAGTTATATGTGAGGCCTAATATCCTTCCAGTGGCAAATAATGAATTTGTGGAAATTTAAATAAAGAAGTTAGTAAAGGGAGAGTAGGATGAAATTAGGGAGAAATGATTTATGTTGGTGTGGCAGTCAAAACAAATACAAAAAATGTCATGCCGAGTTTGATAGTAGGATTGAGTTTTATAAAACACATGGACATATAGTCCCACCTATGAATATTATAAAAACAACTGAACAGATAACAGGAATACGTGAAAGTGGAAAAATTAATATTGCAGTTTTAGATTATATTGCTGAGCATATCCAGGCAGGTATAACTACAGAAGAAATTAACCAACTTGCCTATGAAAAAACAATAGAGTTTGGTGCTGTACCAGCACAACTTGGGTTCGAAGGATTTCCCAAAAGTGTATGTACTTCTATTAATGAACAGGTATGTCATGGGATACCATCAAAAGATGTAATACTAAAAAGCGGGGATATTATAAATATTGATGTTTCAACCATCTATCAAGGATATTTTTCGGATTCATCTAGAATGTTCTGCATTGAAGCTGTATGTGAGAAGAAGAGAAGTCTGATTCGCGTTGTGCAAGAATGTATTGATTTAGGGTTAAGACAAGTAAAACCTTGGGGATTTCTTGGGGATATGGGGCAAGCAATACATGAGCATGCGATGAAAAATGGATACTCTGTAGTAAAAGAAATCGGAGGACATGGAATTGGATTAGAATTTCATGAAGAACCATGGGTAAGCTATATTTCTAAGAAAAAAACAGAGATGATGATGGTGCCAGGCATGGTATTTACCATAGAACCAATGATTAATGCAGGAACGGACGAAATATTTTTAGATAAGAAGAATAGTTGGACTATTTATACGGCAGATGGACAGCCTTCAGCTCAAGAGGAAATCATGGTATTGGTTACAAGCGACGGATATGAGGTATTAGCACATTAACTTTTAATAGAAACCGCAGTTAAATAGATACGGTGAATCATACCATAAATAGCATAGGTTTTGAGTAGTTATGTTTCCTCAGACACCACACTTTGATAAAAGGTTAATCAAAGTGTGTTTTCAGAATGGATTGAGTCTAATGAGAATAGTGATTACACTACAGATGTTTCAATCAGTATTCATGACGATGAAAATATTCTTAATGATATAAATAAACAGTTAGATGATATTGATGGAGAACTACTCATTTTCCTAAATAGAACAGAAGAATTAATTGTTGAAACAGAAGATAAAACAGTACGTTTTATTAAAAGCTATCTTGATGAAAACAGAAATAATACATCAAATTCAAGCTGAAGGTGCCTTTGGAATTTTAAAAGAAGATTATGGGTTTAGAAGGTTTTTAACTAGAGGAAAAAAGAATGTAAAAATCGAATTTACACTTCTAAGCTTTAGATATAACATAAATAAATTACATAATAAAATACAGCGAGAGTGCTGTGGTTTATTTTTGCATCCAAAAGAAATTGCTTAAATGATAAGAATCCAATATTAAAATTTGGAGATTTAAACATCTCCTTTTTGGTGTATCAAAAAATAAATAAGCTGCGGAAAATCAAGAAAATTTCAAGTTGCTTTTCAGTAGTTTTTCTTTAGAAAAACTAGAAAAGAGGCTATCTCTTTTAATGACTTCTTAGTCATTTTGAGACAGCCCCTTTTCTTATTGTTTAATGAATACCACCGGTTATCGGTGGTCATAATTTGGAAATTCTCTGGACCTCCGAGGTGTTAGATGGGAAGGTCGTGAGCCTCTTGCTACTCACTAAATTTAGAGTAACTTAATCAGCTCTTCTAACTCTTCAGATAAAGCTTTTGCAAGCGTAAAATCAGTATCTTTTAAAGCTAATTCTATTTTTGTTTCAACTAATTTTTTCTTTTGTTCAATTTCTAAATAGTCTTTGCCAAAATGACTAGCATAAATCATCTTTCTAAATTTTCGCATACTCATTTTTCTAATTGTCTTATCTTCAATGATTAAAACAAAATCCATACAGTTTACTATAGTATAGAAATCATGAGAAATCATTAGAATTGCACCATTATAGTTTTCTATGGCTTTTTCCAGTGCCATTTGTGAATAGGTGTCCAAATGACTTGTCGGTTCATCAAGAAGCAACAGGGTTGCTTTACTAGCAGAAACTTTAGCCAATTGAAGCATGTTTTTTTCTCCACCAGATAAAGACCCTATCTTTTGATTAATGGCTTCTTCTTCAAACCCATAGTTTGAAATATATGCTCTAATCTCCTCATAAGTTTTAAAACCAGCATCCAAGAACTCTTCAAGTATGGTATTAGACTCATTTAGTGTTTTGCCTTGAAGTTGAGATAAATAAGCCATTTCAACGTGTTCATTTATCTCAATAGAATCATGATTATTTTCAAAGATTTCTCGGAGTAAAGTCGTTTTCCCGGTACCATTTGAACCGATAAGGGCTACTTTATCAGTAGATTTAATCTCAAAGTTAACATTTTCTAGAAGCAGCTCATCAAAGGCAACACTGTAATCATTAACTTTTAAAGCAATGGTTTCTTCCATTTCATTACGTGCAACTAAACTGATATTGGGCTGTTTAATATCTACAAATGGCGCTTTAATTCTACGCTTTTCTAATCTTTCTTGAATTTTAACTCTAGCATTTAGAGATTTCCCTTTAGCAGATTCAGAATTTTCAGTTGCGATAACTCTTAGTTTTTTTATCAACTTCTCGTTTCTCTCAAGTTCTTCATTATCAGCAATAGCTAGTTCTTGTAACTCAATTTTAGTTTGAAGTAATGAGAAGTTATAATCAATATAGCTTCCATCAAACTCTTGGAGCTCCATGTTTTCAAGGTGCAGAATTTTGTTAAAACAATGATTCAATAGATATCTGCTATGTGTAATAATTAACATTGTTCCTTTGTGTGAATTAATTAGATTTTTAAGAGAATTAAGGTTTTCAAAGTCTAAAAACACATCGGGCTCATCCATAATCATTAAGTCTGGACTATTTAGCATTTCCTTAATTACTTGAATAAGCTTGAATTCCCCACCACTAAGTTCAGATATCATTAAATCTTTACACTTGATTAAGTTTGCAAGATTTAGGTTTTTATTAATGTTGTTTTCGAAATCATCCCCATTAATTGCATGAAATGCATCTAAAGCTTCTTGGTACTTTTCTAGTAAAGAATCAATATCCGAAGATGTTTCCATTTCAGTGCAAATAGATGTTATTTCATTTTGTAGTTTAATAAATTCTTCACCTATATATTCGAAAACTGTAGTTTCTTTTATTTTGTCTGGCTGTGAGAATTGACTTACATACCCAATTCTACAATTTAGATCCATCTCTAATTTACCATCGAACATATATCTTTCTGGATCCATAATTATATCTATCAGTGTACTTTTTCCGCTGCCATTTGTTCCTATAAAGGCACAATGTTGACCATCTTCTAATGTAAATGAAATGTTATTATATAAATCCTTTTGCGGAAATGAGTAGGACAAGTTTTCAACTTTTATCATATTATTACCTCTCTTTATCACTAAAAAAGAGCCTATAAAAATAAGCTCCTCAATATATTTTCTTATCATTTGCAATTTTACACTTGATTTCTATTTAGTAAAGACATTCTACTGAGTTTAACATTGATAGCATAACACTTTTTTCGACTAAGTTCAATCATTTCATATCAGCAACGAAAACTGTCCCGGTTTTTGTAAAGGGTCTGGTACTTGGAATGGGGTCGCACCGGCCATCTAATTATTTTTAGCCCATGTAAAAGAATATAATACCTGATGGGTACGTCCATTATTAAATTAGAAATGGCTAGTAGAATTAGAATGATAAAGGGTGAACTCGAAAAAGAGATTTGTTCTAAAATTATCGATAAAAATAACAATGCTACTCCTTTTCAGATATTAAAAATTCATCAGCAACTTCTAATAAATACCTACCATATTCTGTTTTCATGAAAGGTTCTGCTAATTTTAAAAGTTGATCTCTATTTATAAAGCCATTTCTATAAGCTACCGCTTCTATACAAGCTATACATAAACCTTGTTTTGTTTGAATAGTTTCTACAAAATTAGCTGCATCTAAAAGACTTTTGTGAGTTCCTGTATCAAGCCATGCAAAGCCTTTTCCTAAAAGCTCTACTTTTAAATTTCCTCTTCTTAAATATTCATTATTTATTGAGGTTATTTCTAGTTCGCCTCTAGCAGAGGGTTTAATGTTTTTGGCTATATCAACTACATTATTATCATAGAAATACAACCCTGGAACAGCATAACTTGATTTTGGTTTTTGTGGCTTTTCTTCAATTGATACTATATCATTGGCTTATCATATACTGGGAGTATCTGTTTTGATATTGCTTTTGTTACTGGATATAGTCTTGTTCCGGAACCACCAGCTAAAATAATACCTTTCATTTTTACCTCCTTATAAATTTAAGGGTTTACCTTAAAATTTGTTTATATATTAACTTCTAATAATTAATCACTTTGATATACTTATCATTTCTTACTATTACTGTCGTTATTATTTTCAATGTGACAAATATCTATAAGTATAATATTTTATTTTTAATAAATTGTTTTTCACATCTACATATAGAATCATCTGCAGAGTAAAAAATGCAACATTCTAGATGAGGTTTAATTGAATCCACCATGTTCCATATTATTAATGTTATCAATTTAAGGTATTCAAATAGTACAAGCTTGGTGCTATATATATTAAACAATCTAGTAGAATTTCTAATTTAATCAACATATTATAATACGACAGTAAATGTAAACAAGTAGAATTAAAAAAATATTACAAAATAGGAGTGAACGAAAGAATATGAAATGGGAATACAGTCTGTTTAACAGAGTTAAAGATATTCAAAGCCATTCTTTTTTAAATGAGTTTGGCGGATATAATTCATTTAGATTAAATTTTTTTGCAATTTCATCTATTTTTTCTACATCACAGGCATTTCCAAACACATGAACCGGAATTATAGCCGAAGTAGTTTTTGAAATTTTCTCTTTAATCTTTCTATAATCTATATTAAAGGTATCTTTATTTATATCTGCAAAAACTGGATTGATACCTTGCCATACTTGACTACTAGTAGTTGCTACAAAAGAAAAGGGTGTAGTAATGGCATCACCTTTTATATCTAGAAGCTTATAGGCAATCTCAAGGGCTATTGTTCCATTTGCAACCAAAGGTATATGCTTTACGCCTAAATATTTTTCCAACCTACTTTGTAGTTCTTTTACTAATGGACCATTATTGGTAACAAAACCAAGTTTGAATATTTTTTCTAAATATGCTTCATATTTCTTTAGTTCAGGAAGGTAGATTTTCGTTATATTAATCATTTTTTTCTCTCCTATACTGATTTGTTTTGTGGATAAATCTCTATATCATGATATGTGAAAACTTAGATTTTGCTTGTATTATGGCTATTGAATGAACAAATTATAGTGTTAAGTATAGAAATAAAACCGCTAAATTGTATCAAAATCAAAGTTATCAGACATACATATTAACAACCGCCTGTAGGTGGCTTAAATAGCTACTTGCAGGCAGTTGTATTTTTTGATTAATGAGGGCATTTTTTATTAAGGTGGTAGTACCATTTATGTTGAAATACATGGGTGTGATATAATAAAAAGGTTAGTATGCGTATTGGCAGATGGAATGTAATGATAAAGAGAAAATATCTGTGCCCGGCGGATGAAGAAATGGAGAACCCTTGTGTGCGAAACATAAAAAAGTATATTCCTAACAATAATAGTAAAAAAGAATATAAGAAAAGAGATGATAAAATGATAAAAGCAGATTTTAATGATTATCAATTAAGCAGTGAGTTATTAAAAGCAATTAGTATGTTAAATTTCAAGGAGTTTACAAAAGTCCAGAAACAGGTTATACCAATTGCGTTAGCGGAAAAGGATATAGTAGTAAAGTCTCAAACTGGAAGCGGCAAGACTGCAGCATATTCCATTCCTATTTGTGAGTTAGTAGATTGGGAAGAAAATAAACCTCAAGCATTAGTGATTACACCAACAAGAGAACTTGCTATTCAAGTCAAAGAAGATATTTTTAATATAGGTAGATTTAAGAGACTTAAAGTATCTGCAATTTATGGGAAGTCCCCTTTCTATAATCAAGAAAAGGAACTTAAACAAAAAACACATATAGTAGTTGGTACACCTGGTCGTATTATAGATCATATAGAAAAAGGTACATTTGATACATCAAAGATAAAGTATCTTATAATAGATGAAGCTGATGAAATGCTTAATATGGGATTTGTAGAGCAGATAGAAACAATAATAACCAACTTGTCAAAAGAACGTGTGACGATGTTATTGTCAGCCACAATGCCAAAAGACATAGAGACTTTATGCAACAAATATATGAAAAATCCTATACATATTGAAATAGAGGAGCAAAATAAAGCTGCAGATAATATATGCCAAGAAAGATATAACGTAAATGAATTGGATAAAATAAAACTTTTAAGAGATATAACTATATTAGAAAATCCAGATAGCTGTATGATATTCTGTAATACAAAACAAAAGGTAGATGAAGTTTATAATGAGCTGGCAAATCTCCAGTATACTTGTAGAAAAATACATGGTGGAATGGAACAAAGTGATAGATTAAGAGTAATGAATAATTTTAAGCAAGGTTATTTTAGATATCTGGTAGCTACAGATGTTGCAGCTAGAGGGATAGACATAGATAATATCACCCATGTAATTAATTATGATATACCAGAAGACAAGGAAAGCTATGTTCATAGGATAGGAAGAACTGGACGCATAGGCAAGATGGGTAGAGCAATTACTTTTGTAACACAAAATGAAAGTAAGTTTTTAAATGATATACATCAATATATCGGTAAAGAGATCCTCTTGAAGGGAAGACCTTCAATCGAAACTGTAAATAATGCCAAACAAGAATTTGTTGAGAAAATGAATACAAGACCTGAACTTAAAGAAACAAAAGGTGCTGAGCTAAGTAAAGAAATTATGAAATTACATATTAATGCAGGTAAGAAAACAAAGATGAGGGCTGTTGATATTGTAGGTACACTTTGCAGTATTAAAGGGATGACAAAGGAAGATATAGGAATCATCAATATAGTTGATGTATCTACTTTTGTAGAAATATTAAATAATAAAGGGGAGTTGGTGTTCCAGGAGTTACAAAAAACACCTATCAAAGGCAGACTTCGTACCGTAAGTAAAGTAGATATATAACAAGAAGAAACTGTTTCGAGTTCTTCTACGGGGGCAAGTTAATAACTAATAATTGCAAATTATATATGAAATATTTTCTAATTTTAACATCTACTCCATAATATATCGCCTATACAGGATTACTTAATATTTTCATTATCTGTTAATATCATTCTTTGCCCACCCAACTATTTTCTTATATTCCCCCAGGGGAATTAAAATATATCCTGTAGAGTAGACTCTATGGGGTATATTTATTTGAATTATTTAATAGTAGGCAGCTGTTATATATAAGTAATTTATATGTCTACGAATTATTTAAAAAAAAAGTAAAAAAACGTTCGGATTTTTGGTAGATTTATGATACAATAAGTACAGAAAGAAAATCCAATAGAAATAATACATACTTATGAGGTGTTGGATTTCTTAATTAATAAAATTAAATGGAAATTATTTAATTTCTATAATATTTTACTAGGAGGTTCGTTATGACAGAGAAAAATTTAAAAAAAGACAGTAAAGTAAATGAAATGCTTCCAGTGGGTCAGCTTGCTACGTTAGGATTACAACACGTACTGGCAATGTATGCAGGAGCAGTAGCAGTACCCTTAATCATTGGTGGTGCTGTAGGTTTAACTCCAGAGCAATTAGCACTTTTGGTGGCAGCAGACTTGTTTACTTGCGGTCTTGCAACTTTGATTCAGGCAATTGGTATAGGTCCGCATATTGGTATAAAGTTACCAGCAATTTTAGGTTGTACATTTGCAGCAGTTGGACCTTTAATTATCATTGGTAAAAGCTTAGGAATGCAAACAGCTTATGGTTCGATAATAGCAGCTGCAATTATTGTTGTATTGGTTGCACCATTATACGGGAAAATATTAAAGTTTTTCCCAACTGTTGTAACAGGAACAGTTGTAACAATGATTGGGCTTTCTTTAGTGAATGTTGGAGTTACTAGCATCGGTGGTGGTTCAGGTGCTAAAGACTTCGGAAGTTCCTCTAATCTTTTATTAGCAGGATTTGTAATGATTGTTGTATTAGTATCCAATAAGTTTTTAAAAGGATTTTTTCAGGCGATTTCTGTTTTAAATGGTATTATTTTAGGTACAATAGTTGCTGCATTTATCGGAAAAGTAGATTTTTCAATAGTAGCAAATGCAAAATGGATAAGCTTTGTTCATCCATTCAATTTTGGTTTACCAAAATTCGATTTAGGTTCAATAATAATGATGACTTTTGTTATGTTAACTGTAATGATTGAATCAACAGGTACATTTCTTGGAATTGCTAAGGTTTGTGAAGAGGATATTACTGAAAAGGATATTGTACGTGGTCTTAGAGCGGAAGGGCTTGCAACAATTTTGGGAGGTATCTTCAATTCTTTCCCATATACAACATTCAATCAGAATCTAGGGCTTTTATCTCTAAGTAAAGTAAAGAGCCGTTTTGTTGTAGTAGCTTCTGGTATTATTCTTGTTGCGCTAGGATTGATTCCGAAATTCGCAGCTTTAGCTACTATTATTCCTCAACCTGTTATAGGTGGAGCTACAACTATAATGTTTGCAATGGTTGCTGTTGCTGGCATTCAGATGCTTTCAAGTGTTGACTTTAACAAGAGCTCCAATACGCTAGTTGTTGCTTGTTCTATCGGTATAGGACTTGGAATTACTGCTGTTCCTAACCTACTTGCGCATACACCAACGATTTTTAAGTCAATCTTTAGCAGTGGTATAGTTTCAGCATCAGTTATTGCTGTAATTCTTAATGCATTTTTGAATTTTGGTGATAAGGAAGCACACAGTGCTATAAAATCTTCAGAAGAAGAATCTGCAGGAATGATTATATGATGCCGATGTTTTCTGATAATGCAAAATATGCAAAAAAATTAGGAAATCAGAAAGATTATATCAATAACGCTGTCCATTTCCAAATTTTTTAATTCTTGAGATAGTATTTTATGGCTTATATTGGGGATAGATTTTTTTAGTTGACCATATCTTATGGGATGACTCTTCAATATATGCCATAATATTATTCCTCTCTACTTGCTTCCAATTACAGTCATGGCAAATCCTATTGAACATTTAAAATCTTTTTGTCTTTTCTTTTGGTTTGGGAATTCTTCGACCATGTCTTTATCCATATCTTATCCTGATTAAAGAAAAAAGTCTATGTTAAACCAGTTACGGTGAACCATATCACAAGTAAATGGCAAATATGTTAACAAACATTGTATTAGCATATGTTAGGAATACACCCACTCCATGACACCAGTATTAGTATCCGTATATTTGCATCTGGCCACTGGAATATGGTATTATTTATGGTAACAATAACCATATGAAGTGTAAAGCTTATTAAATATGCAGAGAAAGAGTAGAAGGGGGTAAGCTGGTGCCAACGGTGGATAACTTAAAAAGTATTCTTGTCAAACAAAAAGAAGTTCTGTCTAGCCTTGAAACTGAAATCATTAATATTGAAAATAGTGACCTGTTGACTGAGAATGAAAGCTTAAAAACAGAACTTGTAAAATATCAAGCATCTCTGGAGAAGGAAAAAAGCGATAATTTAAAAATATTGGAAGAAAACAAGAATCTTAGAAATGCACTATATGAACAGTTCTATAACGAAAAAATCCAGATATTGAATGCGGTAAATAGTAAAATGGATGTTTACTATAAATCAAACATTCAGGGAGAAGTAAACAGGTTAACTAGTCTGGAAACTTCAGTGAAAAAACAGATAGATGAAATGGTTGGTGTATTAAAAGCAAACAGGGTAGGTATTGAGAACGAAATTTATAAAGAGCTTTATAAAGAGCTTGAAGAATTAAGAAACCTGCTTAATATAAAAATAACTCTTGCCCGTGAAGAACTTGCGAGACAAACAGGAGCATTCAGTGAAAATACAGCTGAAGAATTAGCGAAGTTAAAGCAGGAAAAAGTTACAGAGGAGGAAATAAAAGCTCGAGTAAAACAGAATAATATAGAATCCTTTATAGGGCTTAATATTATCAATAAGTTGGGCGTTTTGCTGCTTGTCATAGGTGTAATTGCTGCATCTCAGTTTACCTATACTAAATTGCCTGACATATTGAAAGGTATTTTTGCTTTTACATTTGGTGTTGTACTACTTATAGCCGGTGAATTGTTAAATCGTAAAAAGCCTAATGTTTTTTCCCTAGGGATTACAAGTGGTGGAATAGCTGTATTATATGTGGCGCTAGCGTTAAGCTTCTTTAAATTCGAAATTCTGGATATATATCCGGCTTTAGGGTTGTGTGTTCTTATAACAGCAGCAGCCTTTGTTCTGTCTCAGAGGTATAATTCTCAAACCATATCAACTTTCGCAATGATCGGTGGATATTTGCCTCTTTTCTCTATAGCAGGAAACAAAACCATAGTGTATGGTGCAATGGTTTATTTTGTAATACTGAATATGCTGGCACTTATTATATCAGTTAACAGGAAGTGGACTGCAACTGCATATATAGGATTTGTACTTAATGTAATAGGCTCACTATATATAACCTCCATTATGTTTTTGGGAAGATTCAGTAATGCAACATTTTCTATAGATGATTTTATAACAATACTTTATATTATTTTTGTGTTTATAATCTACACACTTATTCCTGTCATGGGCTCTTTTAGGAAAAAGCTCAGCTTTAAAAATAGGGATATTGTTCTAATGACATTGAATACAGTAATAAGTACTCTACTCTTATATTCAGTGTTTTATATTTTAAAACTGTCGGATTTTAAAGGCCTTCTGGCTATTGTCTTTGCTATTGTTTATTTGGCTTTGGGAAGGTTTGTAGAGAAATTTATGACAAAAGAGCAAAAAGCAAGAGCACTCTTTTATATTACCGGGCTCACTTTTATCGTGCTGATAATACCCTTTCAATTCGGTAAGGTATGGTTGTCTTTAGGCTGGTTGGTTGAAGGAATTACTCTTCTTTCATATGGTATATATAAAGAATTAAAAGACTTTAAAAAGGCTGGAGGTATTATTTCATTCCTGTGCTTCGCTGCCTTTATACTTTTGGATATCTCCAATTTCGAAAATTCACTCTTTGTGTATAAGTATCTTGCAATCACTTCAGGAAGCATTATAGTTTTGAGATCATTAATGTACAAAAAGAATTTGGCGGGAAAACAAATATTGCTGTTTAAGTACGCTACAGCAATCAACTTATGGATTTTCTTATTATACATCACAGGAGATAAATTAAGTGCGTATTTATCAAGACTATTGCCAAACAGTAGTTTAAATCTGAGCTACCTGACTATTGCAGCAATAATCTTAGTCAGCTTTCTAACTGCATACATTATTCCTAGGATAAGGATTCTCTGTGATAATGTTATGAAAGCTATATCTATAATAATTTATGTTATTGCTTTAATAGCCCTCTTCTTCTTAAATTTCAGTTCACCAGTAAGAGGACTTCTACATGAGATGACTGGAACTGTAAGCATAATTGGTACGGTTGAATTGGCAGTTATCACTATACTTGCAATTCTAGCGTTGAGGGATTTGATATTGTGCTTTATTATGGAGGGAAAACTCGGAATTGAATGGTATCCGCTTATAATATCCTTTTATTTTGTAGTAGTTTTGACACAAAATCTGATAATCCAATATGGCCTTGGATTCAATAACGCAGTGATAAGCATTATATACCTGATTACTGCTCTTGTATGGATTACATTCGGGTTTATAAAGCGATATGCCTTTATAAGGCGGTTTGGTCTTGGATTATCCATGTTATCCGTAGCAAAACTGTTTATCATTGACCTTTCATTCCTATCCCAAGGATATAGAATAGCATCATATTTCATTTTTGGTGTGACGCTTATTGTAATATCATTTGTTTATCAATATTTTAGTAAGAGAATAGATAGTATAGGTGAGGTAATGTCGGATGTTGAAAAAACTGATAACTAGTATAGTTATATTTGCAGCTTTGTCTAGTACCGTTGTATATGCACTTGGCTACTCATATAACACCAGTATTGATAATAAAGGCAGTTATAAATATAAAGCAGTAAGGCTCACTCCAGAAATATATAACAAAGTAAAGGAAAACATGGCGGATTTAATGCTATATGATAAGGATAACGAACCTATGCCTTACTTTATAAATAGCTTCGTAGAAAGTGGAATTGAATCAAGAAAGACCTATGATATGAAGCTTGTTAACTCATATTTAAAAGATGAGTACTTATATTATGACTATGCTCTCAAAAATCACCAGGATGGGGATGTTACAGCAACATCAATGGAAGTACAAACTGACGAAGAAGGCTTTGCAAAGAAAGTAGAGATTTTCGGAGGTTATGATAATGTAAATTGGGAAAAGGTTCAGGATGATATTTTATATAGCGTCGATGGCAATAAAAAACTTGAAATAACCTTTAATGGTGTAAAAAAATATACGTACTACCGTTTTAAAATATCAAATAACTTGGATAAGGTTTCCTTTTCATCTGTTGTGCTGAAATTTAATAAAACAGTACAAAAAAAAGAATACTTCCTCAATTCTATCTCTCCAAAATTTTCTGCTGAGGAGAGGGGTAATACCACTGTTGTTAAAATTCAAGGATTTAGGAACTTAAAACTAAGCGGTATTACTCTGAAAACAGATAGTATATTTAAAAGAAATGTCACTTTTGATGGCAGTGCTTCCAAGGTGCTTTATAATTTGGATTTTGCAAACACAAGCTATAGAGATTTGACTATACCGCTGGCTTCATACAGAGTCACTGCTGATACTGCAGAAATTGTAATAGACAATAAAGATGATAAGCCTATAAAAGTATCAGGAATTGAAGCAAAATATATTGCTGATGAGTTGGTTTTTGAGGGCTCAAAATCAAGTGAGTATACGTTAAGATTTGGGAATAGTGAAATTCAAACTCCAAAGAACTATGATATCGCTAGCTATAGGGAGCTGATTCTTAATGAAGGATATGATGTTTTGAATGTAAAAGAAATCAAAGCAGAACCTTCTAAAACTCCCATCAAACCGCAATATGATTATAAGTTGCTTTTTAATATTGCCATATCGGTAGTTGCTGTAGTGATGGGTATAATAGTATTTTTGAAATTAAAAAAGTAGCCAATGTAGAAAAGGGGTAAAGTAAATGCGTAATGAAAAGACCGCTGGTGTAGTATATGCAGTTGCTGCATATACATTATGGGGTATTCTTCCTATATACTGGAAGTTGATAAATAGTGTATTTCCAATAGAGATTTTATCTAACAGAATTGTGTGGGCCTTTGTATTTACGGTTGTAATTATTGCAGTAACCAAACAATGGAAAGAGTTGAAGCGTATAGCGAAGGATAAGAAACAAATGTTTTATATTTTTATTGCATCAATTTTGATTGCCTTTAATTGGGGATTATATATTTGGGCTGTTAACTCAGATAAGATTGTAGACTCAAGCCTAGGGTATTATATTAATCCATTATTTTCAGTGGCTCTGGGGGTGGTAATTTTCAAGGAAAAGTTGAGTTATTGGCAGAAGGTTGCTCTTTCTATTGCTCTTATTGGTGTCATAATCAAAACCCTGCAATATGGTAAGATTCCGTGGATTTCCTTAGGGCTTGCTATTTCCTTTGGATTGTATGGTGCAGTTAAGAAGTACATTAGAGCAAATTCTATAGTTGGACTAACTCTCGAGACAACTATGCTTACTCCGGTTGCCGCAGCATACATAGCATCAAGGCAGTTTAGTGGAATTGGTGCTTTTGAGACAGAAGGTGGAGTGGTAATCCTTCTGCTTATAGGATCTGGTGTAATTACAGCTATTCCGCTACTGCTTTTCGCAAGTGGAGCAAAAAGACTCCCTATGTCAGTGCTTGGCTTCACTCAGTATATTTCACCAACCATAAGCCTTCTTATTGGAATTTTTGTTTATCATGAAGGTTTTACAGCTGTGGATATGATAGGTTTTGGTTTTATATGGGCGGCACTAGCTATATATTCCTTTTCACAAATATGTTTGGTTAAAAGCCTAAAGGATGTAGAACAGTTTAGCTAATCAATATTATATTAAAGTTAAAAGGAGGAAATATTAATGAGCGTACAGGAAAAAGTTTTTGAAAGGCTAACTGAATTAAATATTAAGTATGAAGTTATGAACCATCCTGCTGTTTTTACAATACAGGAAATGGATGATTTAGGTATCAGTAAACAGGGAGATGTATGTAAAAATTTATTTCTTAGAGATGACAAGGGTAAAAGACATTTCCTTATAGTTTTAGACAAAGATAAAAAAGCTGATTTGAAAAATATTCAAAAGCAGCTGGGTTCCACAAAGCTTAGTTTTGCATCCGCAGAAAGGCTTGATAAATATTTGAAACTTGAAAAAGGAGAGGTAACACCACTTGGAGTAATAAATGATATAGATGCCTCTGTGGAAGTGGTGTTCGATAATGATTTAATAGGAAAGACCAAGCTTGGAGTTCATCCTAATGATAATACTGCAACGGTTTGGATTTCTTTTGAGGATTTGAAAAAAGTGATAGAACAGAATGAAAATAAAATTAAATATGTAACTATTTAAAATTGATTGGAGAATTTGAATAGTTATTATACTAATCATACTCCCTAGTATTAGTAAATTTCAAGCCAATGCTTCGCAAGTTAAGCATTGGCTTTAGCCTGTTTAAATTAATTCAGCAGCATATTCTTGTAAAACACAATTAATTTTATTAATTTCAGAACTTTGGTTTGAATACACCCTAAATACAAGTCTGTTTTCAGAGAAATTTAAAAATTTTTTATCCTTTATATTTAGTGAAAATACCTTATCAAATAATTGATTACAGTAAACAACATCGATATCACTATATCTAAAAGAAACTGGCTTATACTTATTATCTGCAGGAATTAAAATAATTCTTTTATCTGTTACTGCAAAAATACACTCCACTTTAAAAATGTTTGGAATATCTATAAAATAATCGGACATAGAAGCCTGGCCTATACAGTACATAATTTCCATTCCAATTGATAGTCTAACAATTCCTCTTACCCCATGAATAAATTGTTCAGTACATTCCTTATAATCATTTAAGCTAGAGTTGTTAATTAGAGAAGAAATCATAATATCAGCTCCCATAATGATTTTATATTAATTATATTATAACATCGTAAGCAAACGTTTTCAAATGAATTATTTGAATATTTAGAATTTTCCCGTTAGACTAACTTTATTCTTATGCATAAAATTTGGAATAATGTTCTTGAATATTAGAATAAAAAGTATTATAATAATTGTTATTGTGCGAACAATATTGATGTGAATAATATCTATAAAAATAATTCGGGCGTGGAGGGTTAAAATGAGAAAAACTTTATTTTGTTTAATTGCAGTAGTATTTTTAAGTGGTTGTAGTTCAAATGCTGGTAAAAGCGTAAATAATAGTGTACAAGCAACTAAAAATACTCAACAAAGCACTAATACTCAATACATAATGGGAGGCAAAATTCAAGCAAATGAAGAAGCAAACATAGGCTCAAAAATTTCAGCGAAAGTTTCTGAAATAACAGTTGATGTTGGTTCAAAGGTTAATCAAGGAGATACTATTATTAAATTAGACACACAAGACTTACAGGCTCAGGTAGACCAAGCTCAAGCAGCAGTGAATACTGCAAAGGCAAATTTAGCTAATGCTGCTAGTGGTACACGTCCTGAACAGGTGACACAGGGTCAAGCTAGTTTGGATAGTGCCTCTCAAAGTTATGAAGTTACTAAAAAGAATTATGATCGGACTAAGGCTCTAGTTGATTCAGGGGCAGCAGCACAGCAGCAGCTAGATTTGGCTGAGCAACAACTTGCAGCTGTAGAAGCTCAATATAAAACTGCTCAAGCCAATTTAGATATGCTAAATAATGGGGCTACAAAATCTAGTATAGATGTATATCAAGCTCAGGTAAATCAAGCTGAAGCAGCCTTAAGGGTAGCACAGGCAGCATTAAGTAATGCTACTATTACAGCTCCTATTTCAGGAGTAGTAAGTGCTAAAAATATTAATGTGGGAGAAATGGCTTCTACAAGTGCTACACTTTTATCTATAGTTAATTCCAGTGGCTTATCTGTAAATGCCTATGCACCTTTAGAGGTTGTAAATCAGTTAAAAGAAGGACAAGATGTAGTTGTCAAAGTATCTGAAATACCAGATAAACAGTTTGAAGGAAAAATAACTGTTATAAACTCAAAATTAAATTCACAAAGCAGAAATGTTTTAGTTAAGGTAGCTTTATCAGATCCAAATTCACTATTAAAATCTGGTATGTTTGCAGAAGTAGGCTTAAAGAAATAAGAAAAGAAGGCTAAAAGATTAATAATCTCTTAGTTCAGTATAAGGAATACAGGAGACTAAAAGATTAATAATCTTTTAGCACAGTATAAGGAATACAGGAGGGTTTTTAATATGAAAGAAAAGCGTAAAGTGTTAATTATTGGAATACTAATAGCAATTGTAGTGGCATTATGTAGTATAGTATCCTACTATTGGTATGAAAACACTTACTATGTTTCAACTGATGATGCTAGAGTTAGTGCTGATTTAGTTAGTGTGACTCCACAAATTACAGGAAAATTATTAGAAATTAATGTGGAAGAAGGGGACACAGTTACAAAAAATCAAATATTAGCTCGCCAGGAAATGAATGGTCTTCCAGATACAAGTGTAGATCAATCTTTAATGAGATCACCTATTAATGGTATAATAGTTAAGAAGCAAGGTACTATAGGAGAACTTTGGTCATCAGGTCAAACCTTAGTTACTTTGATAGATCCAAACAAACTTTATATAACTGCGGATATAGAAGAAACAAAGCTTGGAAAGGTAAGAGTTGGACAAACAGTAGATATTAATATAGATCAATTTAATTCTCAAAAGTTTACAGGTAAAGTTAGGTCTGTAGGTGAAGCGGCAAATTCTGCTTTATCACTTCTTCCATCATCAACTAGCGGTACCTTTACAAAGGTAGTTCAGAGAATACCAGTAAAAATTGAACTTAATAAGTTTAATAATAAAATACTTCCAGGAACAAATGCTATTGTTAAGATTCACGTTAAATAATGAGGTGATTTATGATGGAAGAGAATAATAATGATTTATTAAGTGCTTGGTTATCCTTAATTGTAGTTGTAATAGGTACCTTTATGTCTATACTAGATAGTAGTATAGTCAATATTGCTCTTCCTAAGATGATGGCTGTCTTTGGTGTGTCCTTAGATGATGCAAAATGGATAATAACATCTTATGCACTGGTACTTGGAGCTGTAATACCTTTAACGGGATATTTACAGGAGATTTTTGGCGCTAAGAAAATATACATGTTTGCCTTAGCAATGTTTTCATTAGGTTCATTACTATGCGGATTTTCCTGGAATAATACTTCTATGATAATTTTCCGTATAATTCAAGCTATTGGTGGAGGCATAATGATGCCCGTTGGAATGTCTATAATATATCAGGTATTTCCTAGAGAGAAAATAGGTTTAGCTCTGGGATTTTGGGGAATAGCAGCTATGGCAGCACCTGCTATAGGACCAACTTTAGGTGGATATATTATTGAAAAAATGGATTGGAGACTTATTTTCAATATCAACGTTCCAATAGGTATTTTAGGGGTAATACTAGCAGGTATCTTATTAAAAGGAACAGAAACAAAGCCTTTTAAATCTTTTGATATAATAGGATTTTTATCCTCAACAGCTGGTATAGTAAGTATACTATATGTTCTTGGAGAAGGATCTTCAATTGATTGGGGAAATGTGGAGAATCCAATACTAATGACCCTTGGTTGTTTAAGTCTTGTTCTATTTGTAGTAAATGAACTGACACATCCAGATCCCTTATTAGACTTACGTATTTTAAAATTATTTGATTTTAGTATAAGTCAAATTATAAGCACTGTTCTGACCTTTGCACTAATGGGTGGGGTTTATGTATTACCTTTATTTTTACAAAATGTAAGAGGATATACAGCTATGGAAGCCGGCTTAATTATGTTACCAGGAGCACTTGTAATGGGTGTTATGATGCCAATAAGTGGTACTCTTTTTGAAAAAGTTGGAGTAAAAACAGTTGTTATACCTGGGCTTATAATGTTAGCTATAAGTTCTTATGAACTTGCAACTGCAATAAATATGAATTCCAGTAGAGAAACAATAATACTTATTAATTGTATAAGATCTATAGGAATAGGACTTAGTATGATGCCAATTAGTACTATAGGGATGAATGCTGTTCCAAAGCACTTGGTCGGAAAGGCATCAGCCCTTCAAAATACTATAAGGCAGATAGCAGGTGCACTTAGTGTAACTGTAATGTCTACGCTTATGCAATCAAAGTCTGCTTATAATTATTCTAAACTATCAGAGCAAATAAATGTTTATAATGGGACGTCTAATAATACTATAAGTATACTAACAAAGTCATATATGCATGCAGGTTTGCCGCAAGGAACAGCTAAGGGGATGGCTCTATCTCAGTTAGTTAAAATGCTTCAAGGTCAAGCTACCTTAGATGCTATGGCATATTCAGTTACTGTAACTGCTGTTATGGTACTTGCAGCAATAGCTTTAGCTTTATTTATGAAAAATAAAAACACACTAAAAAAGCAAGATAAGGAAGGTGAAATAAATGACCCTAAAGGAGGAGCCGTCATATCAGAATGATGAATTAGTGTCAAAACAAGCAGATGAAATAATTGAAGCAATGAGAAATATTCAAAGGGTCATTAGATGTAAATTTGAGAAAATTGCAAAACAATATGGATTTACGGCACAACAACTTTCTGTTATATTTCATCTGTATCACATACCTTCTATAACTCTTAATGAGTTAAGTGAACATATGATGTTGGCCAAAAGTACAGTTTCAGGTATAGTAGATCGATTAACTAAGCAAGGTGTTGTTATTAGAGAAATACCGGAGGATAACCGTAGAATTGTAAAACTATCACTTTCTGAAGAGTTTAAAAAAAATAATGATATATGTAACATGAAAAAAATGTATATTTCTAATTTAATATCCAATGGAATAAAGAATATGAATCCAATGGAAGTTGAAAAAATTATCTATGGATTAAAACAATTTAGTTTATTATTAAATGGTAAATAACTGTAAGTAATTAAAAATAACCACCTGTAAGCGTCTTAAACAGCTGCCTATAGGTGGTTATTTTTTGATTAGATACTTCAGTTATAGCTGCATTTATTAGAAATGTTAAAGTAAGTAACTGCAAGGGTTTGGGGTTGCTTTTTTAATTGCGTATAAATAGAATAAAAAGGTAGTACATATAAACGCTAAGAAAGCTAGTAATAGTTACTCAAGGCGTTTTTTTATTGCATTAAAACTCATTAAAAGTGAAGAAATAATGTTATGATATTACTATATAGGATAATGTTGTATAATTGTTTTTAGTATTTAGCTTATACTTGGTACATATTATGAACTATTATACTAAATAGTAAGGAGATGTATTATGTCAAAACAGTATTTCAATGTAAATAAAATTATGGATGGGGTATATCATATTAATGAACCAATTATTGGAGCCCTGACGATTTGCTGTACGTTAATTTTAGGCAATGAAAAGGCACTAGTACTTGATACAGGTAATGGTATAGGAAATTTAAAAGAAACCATTAAATCTATCACCAACTTACCCCTTGTGGTTATAAATAGTCATGGTCATATTGACCACGTAAGTGGTAACTATGAATTTGATGAAATTTATATTCATAAAGAAGATATCGCAGTAAAAAATAAATATGTAACCTCAGAGGTACGAAATTATGTTATTGAATTTTTTAAACAACAGGATTTTGAGTTTCCTGAAGGTTTTTCACAAGAAGAATATGTGAATAGAAATGATAGCTCAGTTTTAATTCCAGTGGAAGAAGGATATGTGTTTGATTTAGGTGAAAGACAACTTCAAGTAATTTATTTGCCAGGACATACTATTGGGTCTATCGCACTATTAGATAGAAAAAATAGAGCATTATTTAGTGGAGATTCGGTATCATCACATGTATTAATGTATCTTGAAGAAAGTACGTCAATAAATACTTATATCAAAAGCTTAGAAAAAGTAAATAAATTAGAGTTTGATACACTTATTGCCTCTCATTTTACTGAGCCATATAGCAAAGATATTATCAATAAATTAATTCACTGTGCTAGCCATATAGATATTTCTAAAAGTACAGTTTATGCTAACCCAGCAAATCCAATGGAAGGTTTAATGTATGCTGAAGGTGGCGAACCTTTTGTGAGTCCTGATTTTGTTTCTATTGTTTACACAAAAGATAAGCTGAAAGATTAATAGGAGAAATTAGTATTTTTAGGTACAACACATTTTTCTTATAAAATAACTTATTAATAATTAGTTTCGGAGGAGATAAACTTGAAAACTTTAATAATTTATGAGTCCATACATCATGGTAATACTGAAAAGATAGTGAAAATAATGGCGGAATCATTAAATGCGGACATAGCTAAAACAAAAGATGTAAATGTAAGCACTTTAAATAAATATGATTTAATAGGTTTTGGATCAGGTATATATTATAGTAAATTACACAAAAATATTCTTGATTTTATTGATAATTTAGAAATACTAACTAATAACAAAGCTTTTGTATTTTCAACAAGCGGACAAGGAAAAACCAAATATAATAAATTAGCTGAAGAAAAATTAAAAGAAAAGAATTTTGAGGTTGTTGGTAGCTTTGCATGCAAAGGTTATGATACATTTGGACCATTAAAATTATTTGGAGGGATTGCAAAAGGTAGACCGAATGATAATGATTTTGAAAAGGCTAAAGATTTTGCAGAACATCTCATAATTTAGTAGTGGTAAGAAATTACGATACTTTTGACTTCCATTGTTAAACAGTTATGGTACATTGTTATTTATTCATGGTAGCCCCGGTGGAATTGGTGTTGCAGGTTGTAATTGATGCTCATCAATATGTGTATATATTTCAGTTGTACCGACACTTTCATGACCAAGGATTTGTTGTAGGAAACGAATATCTACTCTACCATATTTATACATAAGGGTAGCTGCTGGTCGTACTAACCAAGAAAAAAATAGAGGTGCAATAATTAAAAGAAGATAGTACTATTAGATAAAACTTAAAGTAGAAAAACAAAGACTTAACATTTCAGTTATCCCTATAAATTGTAAAATTTTCTAGGGTAATTATATCTTAAAAGTCTTTGTTTTTTTATTTAACACTTGAAAATACTCTTATTAGAGTGGATAATTATAAGATAGATTTAATTTGAATTTGAGTTAATGCAAACTTGAATATAATATTATAAAACTAAAATGTAATTTAAGGAGAAGATTGAATGGCAGAATATATTATATCAGTTGATAAAGATGATAAAGAAATTGGACCTGTAGAAAAAATGGAGGCTCATAATAAAGGAGTATTACATAGGGCTTTTTCAATATTCATCTTTAATTCTGATAATCAGTTATTATTACAAAAAAGACATATCACAAAATATCATTCGGCAGGACTTTGGACTAATACCTGCTGTAGCCATCCACGATATGGTGAAAAATTGAAAGATTCCACATATAGAAGACTTAAGGAAGAGATGGGATTTACCTGTGAACTTAGTGAGATATTTAGCTTTTCGTATAAAGTAAATTTTGAAAACAATCTTATAGAGAATGAATATGATCATGTTTTTATTGGAACTTTTGATGGCGAAATAATTCCAAATGAAAATGAGGTGGAAACTTATAAGTGGGTTGATATTGCTGAAGTTAAATCTGATATTATAAACAATCCACATTCATATACTTTCTGGTTTAAATGCTTATTTAATAGAGTTATTGAATTTATAGAATATGGTCCTGCTAAAAATAATAATTACGTGAGGTAAGACAGTATTGTAGTGGGTTTATCATAGTTAAGATTGAGAATTGAGAGTTGCTGAACAATAATCACCTAAACTCTCACTCTTATTATTGACAAAGATATAAAAGAAAAAGATGAACTAATAAAAGTAGCAAAGTATTTTCAGCTTAAAAAGGAGGAATTAAAAATGGAAAAGAATTTTCCGGAATGTTTTTTATGGGGAGGCGCAGTAGCGGCTAACCAATGTGAAGGCGCATATAATGAAGATGGTAAAGGTTTATCAACACAAGATTTAGCTCCAAAGGGAGTAATGGGACCTATAACCGATGAGCCAACAGAAGATAATATGAAGCTTATTGGTATAGATTTTTATCATAGATATAAAGAAGATATTAAGCTATTTGCTGAAATGGGATTTAAGGTTTTTAGATTATCAATTGCTTGGTCAAGAGTATTCCCAAATGGTGATGATAAAGAGCCAAATGAAAAAGGCTTAGAATTTTATGATAAAGTATTTGATGAATTAGCTAAGTACGGAATTGAACCTTTAGTTACAATTTCACATTATGAAACTCCACTTAATCTAGCTAAGAATTATGATGGATGGGTAAATAGAAAGCTTATAGGATTTTTTGAAAACTATGTAAGAACAATATTCACAAGATATAAGGATAAGGTAAAATATTGGTTAACTTTCAATGAAATAAACTCAGCAACACATTTTCCTTATACAAGCGCTGGAATATGGACACCAATGGAAAAATTAAGTAAACAAGACTTATATCAAGCTATGCATCATGAGTTAGTGGCAAGTGCGTTAGCAGTAAAAGTTGGTCATGAAATAAATCCAGAATTTAAAATTGGATGTATGATTCTTGGAGTACCAAACTATCCATTAACATCAAAGCCAAGTGATGTACTTAAAGCTATGGAACAAGATAGACAAAATCTTTTCTTTGCAGATATTCATGCAAGGGGGGAATATCCAAAATATATGAATAGATTCTTTAAAGAAAATGATATAGAAATTAAAATGGAACCTGGTGATAAAGAAATATTAAAAAATACAGTAGATTTCATTTCATTTAGTTACTATATGAGTGCTTGTGCAACTGCGGACCCAGAAAAGAACACAAAGGGAGCAGGAAATCTTATTGGAGGAGTTCCAAATCCGCATTTAAAAGCATCAGACTGGGGATGGCAAATAGATCCTGAAGGTCTAAGATATATTTTAAATCTATTATATGATAGATATCAAAAACCTTTGTTTATTGTTGAAAATGGATTAGGTGCTGTTGATGAATTAATAACTGATGAAAATGGTAATAAAACAGTAATAGATGATTATAGAATTAAGTATTTAAATGATCATTTAGTTCAAGTAGCTGAAGCAATAGAAGATGGAGTAGAAGTAATGGGTTATACTAGTTGGGGATGTATCGATCTTGTTAGTATGTCAACTTCAGAGCTTAAAAAGCGTTATGGTTTTATATATGTGGATCGTAATGATTATGAAAGTGGAACTTTAGAAAGATATAAGAAAAAGAGCTTTTATTGGTATAAAGAAGTAATTTCAACAAATGGGAAAAGCTTAGTATAAGATTAATGTATTTTTGTCAAAGCCTCATTAATTTCTTAATATTATTATCGTAATTTCCTTCAAATTATTACATAAATGGAATCTGTTATTTTAATATTGAAGTAACTCCCATGTTTAATAAAGATAAATACATCATATTCGATATTGATAATTTGAAGAAAATAAATGATACCTTCGGTCATAGTGTTGGTGACATTATAATTCAACGTATCTCAAGTAAAATAAAAACAATGGTTACAGTAGATGATATTACTGCTAGGTATGGGGGAGAAGAGTTTGCTTGAATTGTATGAATTTACAATACAAAAGTAATAACCACCGATTTTATAACAGCCGGTGGTTTTTTTAATTTGGATAGTATTGAGAAATCTTATAAATGATAAAACCTCCATAGTATATGTAAGAGCCACTATATCTTTAATTGGTGAAAGATAGCTATTTTTATCAATTTTCCAGGTACTTTTGCGTGAAAGCAACAAACACTTGCCTAAAAATAAATATCTGAAAACTCTATGTTTATTTTTTCTACATTTCCTTGTATACGATAGTCAATGGAATTAACATTATTTTCACTTTCATCAACTAAATAAACTGGAAGCTCTATTAAAAATTTACTGCCTCTATTAGGTTTGCTATCTATAGTAATAGTACCCTTATGCATATCTACTAATGATTTTACTAAAGAAAGACCTATTCCACTACCTTCTCTATTTCTTGTTAAAGATTTATCTACCTGAATAAATCTTTCAAATATCATTTTTTGTTTATCCTCAGGAATTCCTATACCCGTGTCACTTACAGCTATTACAATATCTTTTTCTCTATTAATTATATTCACAAATATGTTTCCTCCAGGTTCTGTAAATTTCACAGCGTTAGAAATAAGATTTAATATTATTCGTTCTATCTTATCGGGGTCACAGGCCAATACTCTTTCCTCTACTTCAGTATCAAATACAATTGAAATGCCTTTATTCTCTATGTAATCTGCAATAGATAGTGTAATATCCTCAACTACATTTACAATGTTAGCATTAGTTAGATTTAAATGAAAATATCCAGAGTCTATTTTGGTTACATCTATTAAATTGTTAATAAGTCTTATTAACCTGTAGCAGTTTTGCTTCATTATTGATAGATGTTTTTTATATTTATCTTTGTTGCTGTGGTATAGAGTTATGTTATTCATAGTCAAATTAAGTAACTGCAGAGTAGTTAATATTACATTTACTGGAGTTCTCAGTTCATGAGATATATTAGCAAAAAACTCTGTTCTTAAATTTTCATACTCAACAGCCCGATTTAATAATTTTGATTTTTCTAACATCTCTTTCTCTAGTAATTCTGCTTTTTTCCTATCAGATATATCTCTTGTAACCACTAAAAATTTATATCTATCTTCTTCATAAGGTAACTTTGTAACTATAGTTTCTAAATCAAATACTTTACCATCCTTAACTCTAATAATTTTTTCTTCCGTAAGAGGCGCATACCCATCAATATAAATCTGTTTTATCCTTCTTTTGAAAATTTCGCTATAGTCTTTAGGTGGTTGAAGTAGTTCAATATATTTTTTGTTTTTCAACTCCTCTAAGTCGGGCGTACCTAAATAATCTAATCCAACTTTATTAGAAAATAATATTTTACCTTCGCTGAATATATACACACCATAGGGCAGTGATTCAATAAGGCATCTATAATTTTTTTCACTTTCCTTTAGTGATTTTTCATTTTTCTTACGATCAGTAATATCTCTAGATATTGATAGAATGTATTTTTCATCATTTAAATCCATTAGTATACTGTTTATTTCTACAGGTATAATTTTGCCATTTTTTGTTTTAGCAGGTGCTTCATATATTAAGTTTCCTTTTTTTTTAATGATCTTCAAAAAATCTAAAACCTGTTTCATAGTTATTAATGGATTAGTATCAAAAAGTGTCATAGAACATAATTCTTCTCGACTATACCCTAATCTCCTGCAGGCCACATTATTTACCTCTGTAAAGACTGTAGGTATTCCATTTTCATCAAGTTTGGTTAAATAAATGGCATCATTCACATTATTAAATAATTTCCTAAATTTCTTCTCGCCTTTTTTTAGAGCTTCCTCCATTCTCTTTCTATCAGTTATATCTCTTACAAATGCAAAATTGTGGTTTTTACCTTTATATGGAATATAAGTTAAAGCAATTTCTACATCTATAATATTACCTTTAGCAGTTATAAATTTCTCCTCAATAAGGGGTACACTACTTTTTTTCCCTTGTGTTATTTTTATTCTTTCATGGGCTATAGTGTGAAAATCAGGATGTATAACTTTATTTATAGATTGACCTATAATATCTTCAAGTTTATCAATCTCAAGGATTTTTAAGGCCGTGGTGTTTACATATTTAAATCGGCCATTACCGTAAATAAAAATAGCATCTGTAGAAAGTTCCAGAATTTTATTAAATCTTTCTTCAATTTCTCTAAGCTCTTGTTCTAGTATAATATTTTCAGTTATATCTTTTACTAGTATTAATATGTTTTCTTTACCATCCTCAGTGATTATAACTGAACTAGTAACATTCATTACTTTTTTTACATCATATTTTGTAATTATGTCATATCGATATCCTTTTGCATTTTCAACTATGCTCGGTGTATCTATGGAGTTAGTTATAAATTTACTATATTCTTCATTATCACAAAATATATGATACAACCCTATTTCATTGATTTCTTCAATAGTATAGCCTGTAATTTCTGCCATGTACTTATTCCATACAGTAAACTCTATATAGGAACATTCATTTTTCAGACTATAAATACATAAACCACCTGGTATACTATTAATTAAGTTAGTTATATTTATGTTTTTTTCAATGGAAACTACATCCATATAAATACCTCCTGAGGTTAAAATTTCAATATATTTTCATATATAAGCAAATTAATATATAAAATAACATCACTTATTAGTAATTCTGCATAACAGCATTAATTCCTTCATATTCTAACAAAATTGTAGTATTTTAACAAAGAAGGCTGAAGTGTTATGACAAAATATGAAAGTATAAATAAGGAAAGGATAAAATGCATAAGGTAAATTACTTCATTTAACAGCATAATATTATTAGTCTATTTTTTAGAAGGATATGAGTAAGAACTTGTTCAGAGATTAATTGTGAAAAAGAAGCACTTAAAAAATTGATTTAGAAGGAGAAAGGATGCCTCATGTTAAGTAAGGCATCCTTTTAAAATTATTTTGATAGTTGTTAACAGTGACTTAAGATTTTGTAGGCATCTTTGCAGCTTTTTGTTTCTTAACTAATCTCTCCAAATATGCCACATTGTATTGTTTCGGCCTCTAGTAAACACATCAGTTCTGTTTGGTCCCCAGGATACTGCAGCTGGACTGGAGGTCATGTTTCCACCAAGATTCCTCCAGTTACTCCACCTAGAGCCGTTCCAAGACATAGTGATTAATTGATTATTCATCCCTCTTGCAAATACCTCAAGCCTGTTGGCTGCTCTAGAAGAAACTGCAGGAGCTGAGTTTAATCTTCCGCCAAGGTCTTCCCAGTTGCTCCAGCGAGAACCATCCCACCATTTATGAATTAGACGATTGCCTTGACCGAGAGCAAATACATCAATTCTGTTATTTCCCCAGGAAACAGCAGCAGGAGGAGAGAGTAATCTTCCACCGAGACTTTCCCAGTCACTCCAACGAGAACCATTCCACCATTTATGCCAAAGAGCATTGTCAGTGCCTCTTACAAAAGTATCTAACCTGTTAGGTGCCCAAGAAGAAGCAGCAGGCGCGGATGTTAGCGTTCCACCAAGGCTTTCCCAATCGCTCCAGCGAGAACCGTTCCACCAAATATGCCACATAGCATTATCGGTACCTCTGGAGAATACATCAATTCTATTGTTTCCCCAAGAAACAGCAGCGGGGGCAGAAGTTAATATTCCACCAAGGCTTTCCCAACTGCTCCAGCGAGAACCATTCCACCATTTATGATATAAAGCATTATTTTTGCCGGACACAAAGGTATCAAGCCTGTTAGGTGCCCAAGAAGAAGCAGCAGGACCAGTAGTTAAAACTCCACCAAGATCCTCCCAGCGACTCCATCTACCACTGACAACAGGAGGAACGATTCTGCTTCTAAGGCTGAAGTCTATTACATTACTAAAGGTATCATTGATTATACCTGAGTTAATTCCCAGGCTTTCCAAATCTCTAAATAGCTGAGGTTGATCTTTATTAAGCATTTTTAATATGCTGTTTATATCTTCTTTGGGAGCTCTAGCATCATCTAAGTAATCTTCTTCTAGGTGATCTTCTTCATAAAAGAAGTCCGAATCTTCAAGTTCATCATAATCCTCAAAACTATCAAAGCTTCTCATTTGTTCATTTGAAAATGGGCAAATAGGTTCTTGTATACAATTAGGACAATAAAAAAATGGATTGTACATAGGAAACCTCCTTGTATTTTGCTGTGGGTTTGAACCCTCATCAATTACATTGTATTTTTAAAGCTAAAAATTGTTACAAAAATTTAAATCTGTAACATTTTATTGTTTAGATCATAAGATATTATACAAAGCTTATAATACAAAGGAGCTAGTATGTATAATTGTTATTTTAGGGATAATATGATATGTCCGAGCATTGTCTCTTATGCAAGGGGAGATGTAAATGGTGATAGAATACCTGATAATGTGTATTTAACCGGTATAAAGACATCAGGTAGTCAATTCACTCAAAATATTACTCTTGTAATACAGGATGGAATGACAGGTAGGTTTACTAGTATACCACTCAGCGAAAATGCAGGATATAACCCTACGCTATTTTTGGGGGATTTTACAGGAGATGGTGTAGATGATATCTTAATAAGCATTACGACCGGTGGTAGTGGTGGAATAATGTACCACTACATTTATTCTTTTACTAACAATACAGCACAATTACTGTTTGACTTTAATGTATATAACGAGCAATACAAATACGATGTTACTTATAAAGACAACTACAAGGTTGAAGTTATCAGCAAGAAAAATAATAAAAAATACATTATAGATATATCTTATAAGCAAGCCGATTATTTAAATGAAATATACGACGAGAACGGAAAGCTAAAAAAGCCAATCAACGGATTTGTAAATCCGATAAGCGGCTTATATCCTGTGGATTTTGATTCAAATAAAGTATATGAGTTATTGGCGTATCAAAAAATAGCTGGAAGATACAATGCAGACTCTTTAGGATATGTTTTGAATACTTTAAAATGGAAAGATAATATGTTTGTTTTGGATAATCAGTATGTAGCTATTTTTGGAATAGATATACTTTCAATTTAGATAGAGATAAACAAATTAGGGAAGAAGTGAATTTTACAGATTGTAGAATTATAGTTAGAAAGAAAGTTGTTACAAGAGGTAAGAGGAAGAGAGTAGCTATAAGAAAGTATCACTAAAAGTGTTAATTTCTTATAGCTGTTTAATTTTATTTTATAGAAACACTATCTGTTATTTGAAAGTTCATTCTAAATCCCTTTAAAGAAGATTTTGTATTATTTGATGGATTTAGCTACATTTATCAAGGAATTTTCTGGTAAATTACCAGATAAAGAATACTCTATGTTGTTCATTATCCAGGTGATTTTTGTAATTACAATATTTGATTTTTCATCTTTAATAGAACTAATATAAGCTTTATTATTTTCAATAGATATAATTTTAGTTCCTTCTAATTTAGATAAATTTTTATTTTGTAATATTTCAAAATAAGTAGAGTTTGAACTGTAATTTAATTTAATACATTTCAATTTATAATCTGGAATAGATATGCATGTAAGGTTAAATTCTTCTGGAATATTGTTAGGAAGTAAAATTTTACTTCCAAAATATTTTTCAGCACTTAACATATTTAAGGACTCTTCTGAAGAAGTTAAATCAGCAGGGGCTTTGGCGCTTACATAAATATCCTTATCCTGATTAATATCCATTTCATCCAGTGAAATATTATCAGGAGATTTAGTAGTAATATTTGTATTTTGTGAAGTAATATCTGTATTTTTAGTTATTATACTAGTATCTGAACTTTTATTTTGTAATTTAGAGTTACTCTGATTATTATCTATTCCATTCAGTGAAATATTATCAGAAGGTTTAGTAGTATTATTTGTATTTTGTGAAGCAATATCTGTATTTTTAGTTACTGTACTAGTATCTGAACTTTTATCTTTTAATGTAGAATTCTCATTTTTTATATTATTTTCATTGTTTAAAGCTGAATATTTGGAGTTATCTAAGTTTTTGTTTTCTGCAATTTTTGAAGGACTTTGGGGGGCTTTATTATTCACAGAATTTTTGTATTCATGTTTTATTGAATTATTTATATAGTTATTAGCAATAGGTGGTTTATATGAAAAATAATTATATACTCCAAAAGTAACTATTAAAACAGCAGCAGAAGCAGTTGAAACAAGTAAGGGACTTAATTTTGAAAATCTTTTATTAGTACACTTTTCTAAAGTTTTTCTTTTTAATTCATCAGTGACATAAATATCTTTAAGAATTGTGTTTGATGCTTCTCTAAAATTTTTCATGTTATCTCTCATATTCAATCTTCCCATCTATATTAGATTTTAGAATTGTTCTAGCACGAAAAAGCCGGTTGCGTACAGTTCCTTCTGGTATTTTTAACATTTTACTTATATCTACAGTGGATAATTCTTCATAATAATAAAGAAGGACAGGTTCTTTATATTTACTAGGCAAATTCATAACTTCTTTTAATAATTCCTCATGTTCAATTTTATTAATTACCTTATTATCTATATTTTCATAAGTATGTAATAATGAATTATCATCGATATCTTTTAACATAAGAACTTTTTTAAACCAAGAAATTCTCAATATATCTCTACAGGTATTCATAGTAATACTCATAATCCAAGTTTTTTCACTACTATTTTTTTTAAACTTATTAAAATTTTTATAGACCTTTATAAATACTTCCTGAAAAGCATCTTCTGCTAAATGCTTGTCTTTTAAATATAGGTAAGCAATTTTCAGTACATCATTTCCATAACTATTCATTAATCGTGTTATTTCTTCTTCCATATTTTAATAATATCTTTTTCAAGATATTTCTCCCTCCATTAAGTGATTCTTAGGCTCAAGTATAGCTTTATTATGATTGATACATTGTAATCTAAGCCTTACAAGAACTTGTCCAGGCATGTATCTTTTCAACTTAAGCAATAATAGCCATGAGATAAATATTTATACTTAATAAACTATAAGGCATCTTCAAAAAAATAACTAGTCAGTATGCTAGTATGTTTGACTTGTTACTTTTTTGAAGATGCATAATATCTTTATTAAATTAGACGTATAAAGTCTTAATCCTGCTTCATAAACTTGAAAATAAGACAAAATTCTAGAAAACATATACGTATGAACTTAATATTACTTCCACTAATGAAAAAGTAAAAAGGATAAGCATGATATTATTAAACAATAAAACTAATGCAAATGTAAAGATATGATAACATTGATACTGCCTGTAGGTTACATTGTATTAAACGCTTCTGGTTCAACCAAGCAATCTAGGGAAAACGATTGCAATTTGTAAAAAATTGTGATATAATAAATTATGTTTTGGTGTACTGTCTGAGATTTAGCTTGTGCTGCTTTTTCTTAGAGTTAACCATGAAGTGAAACGTTAATTTGAAAAAAGTATCGTACTGAATGCATGAGGGTTAGTCCCAAATGAGAAGGCGAGAGAATAGTTGTTATAAACTCGGGGAATCCATATATATATATGTGATTATTTGCGATTTATTTGCTATCCTTGTTCCTTTCTGGGCACAAGGATTTTTTTTATTATTATGATTTTTTTTATTATTATAAAGAAAGGATTTTAAAAATGGAAAAAAGAATCGCTATTATTGGAACCATTGTTGAAAATACAGATTCCGTAAAAAAATTAAATGATATCCTGCATGAATATAGTGATTATATTTTAGGGAGAATGGGGATCCCATACGCAAATCGTCATATTCAGATAATAAGTATTGTTATAGATGCACCCAATGATGTTATTAGCGCTCTTTCCGGAAAATTAGGCATGTTACCCAATGTAAACATCAAAACAGTTTATTCCAAAGTGTCTCCCAGACAGTAAATGAATAAAATTGGAGGGGTTTTTAATGTATAATGTTAAATCTAAAATTGCAACTGAATTTATTGATGATGGAGAAGTTCTAGGTACTCTTGAATATGCTCAAAAAAATAAAAGCAATCGTGAACTTATAAGCAGCCTTATTGAAAGAGCAAAGGACTGCAAGGGATTAACCCACAGAGAGGCCGCAGTATTATTGGAATGTGATTTAGAAGATGAAAACGAAAAAATGTTTAAACTTGCAAAGGAAATTAAACAGAAATTTTACGGTAATCGTATTGTAATGTTTGCTCCACTTTATCTTTCAAATTACTGTATAAACGGATGTGTTTACTGTCCATATCATAGTAAAAACAAAAATATAGCAAGAAAGAAGTTGACACAGGAAGAAATTGAGAAAGAGACAATTGCACTTCAGGATATGGGACATAAGCGTTTAGCCTTGGAAGCTGGAGAAGATCCTGTAAATAATCCTATTGAATATATTCTTGAATGTATTAAAACAATATACAGCATAAAACACAAAAACGGAGCAATCAGACGTGTAAATGTAAATATTGCTGCTACTACAGTAGAGAACTATACAAAATTGAAAGAAGCAGGTATCGGAACATATATACTTTTCCAAGAGACATATAACAAAAAGAGTTATGAAGAGCTTCACCCTACAGGTCCAAAACATGATTATGCATATCATACTGAGGCAATGGATCGTGCAATGGAAGGCGGTATCGATGATGTAGGAGTGGGTGTTCTATTTGGTCTTAATATGTACAAGTATGACTTTGTAGGATTACTAATGCATGCTGAACATTTAGAAGCTGCTATGGGAGTAGGACCACACACAATAAGTGTTCCTCGTATACGTCCTGCAGATGATATTGACCCTGAAACATTTTCAAATGCAATATCAGATGATATTTTTGCAAAAATTATATCAGTTCTTCGTATTGCAGTACCATATACAGGTATGATTGTATCTACACGTGAATCTCAGAAAACTCGTCAACGTGTGCTTGAACTTGGCATATCACAAATTAGTGGTGGTTCCAGAACCAGCGTTGGCGGTTATGTTGAGCCTGAAGCAGAAGATGATAATTCAGCACAGTTTGATGTTAATGATACTCGTACACTTGACGAAATTGTAAATTGGCTTTTAAAAATGAATTATATTCCAAGCTTCTGTACTGCTTGCTACCGTGAAGGAAGAACAGGTGACCGTTTCATGAGCCTTGTTAAATCAGGACAGATTGCAAACTGCTGCCAGCCAAACGCTTTGATGACTCTTAAGGAATATTTGGAGGATTATGCTTCCGATGACACAAAGAAAAAAGGCGAAGCATTGATTGCTCAGGAAGTTACAAAGATACCGAATGAGAAGGTTAAAGCAGTAGTAAAAGAGCATTTGACAGAATTAAATGAAGGAAAACGAGATTTCAGATTCTAGACAAAGGTCAAAACACTATCAAAATTCATTAACATAATATGAATTTTGATAGTGTTTTTTTCAATCATAAAAGTATATTTATAATTATTTTATTGCAAATCACTTTTCCGATAGCCTGGGGATGATTGTAGAGAATGAATTATAATAGCACAATATTTTATAAACTATAGTGAAACGGGAGTGATACTTAGGATATAATATAATTAATAGAAAGGGTTGATAACTTGAAAGTTACTGATTTAACACATATTATTTATTCGGATATGCCAGTTTTCCCAGGAACTGAACAACCAATTTTGGAAAAGGCAAATACATTGGAAAAGGATGGTTTTCAAGAGGCGAAAATCACTATGTACTCACATACAGGTACACATATAGATGCACCTGCACATATGTTGAGTAATGGACCTTATTTAGATAATTTAGATATAGAACATTTTATTGGAAATGCTACTATTCTTGATTTTTCAAATGGAAAGATGGAATTAATAGATGTTGATAGTTTAAAGCCCTATGAGGAAAAAATAAAAAATGTTGAGTTCATTATAATAAAAACAGGATGGAGTAAATACTGGGGGGATAAAAAATATTATGAAGATTTTCCTTCTTTGAGTGAAGAATCAGCAAAATGGTTGTCAGAATTTAATTTAAAGGGCATTGGTATTGACGCAATTTCAATTGATAATATAAAATCAACCACATTTGCAGTTCATAAAATATTAATGTCAAAGAACATCATAATTATTGAGAATCTAACAAATTTAAACTCTATTAGCAAGGAGTATTTCATTTTAAGTATTATGCCACTGAAAAATAAAAATGCTGATGGTTCACCAGTACGGGCTATTTCCATAGAAAATACATATCAAACTTAAATCACAGTCTGAATATTTTGCGATATAACTATTGAAATTAAAAATACGAACAATGTTCTTTGAGAATCGAATAATACGGTGAGATAAACACAAGGTGCTTAAGGGTAATAACATTATTCTATAATATAAAATATAACAATTATATTATGTATCAAAACAATTTTTTATACA
>Ga0183101_1000087_pt1 | contig 126454 bp, 115 predicted proteins | sample Biomet3_FD_127790 | JGI IMG/M metagenome (GOLD analysis project Ga0183101, IMG submission 127790) | Microbial communities from bioreactor (seeded with sewage sludge) at LBNL, California, USA - Biofuel metagenome 3 | ecosystem: Engineered > Bioreactor > Anaerobic > Unclassified ... | reverse complement strand
CAGTTCATCAAGTGTACTGAACTCATATTCATGCCCATAGAACATCTCGTTCTTGAGCCTGCCAAAGAAGTTCTCCATGACACAGTTATCTAAGCAGTTCCCTTTGCGGGACATGGACTGTATGATCCCATTATCCTGCAGCACCTTGTGATACTGGTACATCTGGTACTGCCATCCCTGGTCGGAATGGAATATCAGTCCTTTCAGGTCATTGTATTTTGAGAATGCCTTGTCCAGCATGTCCTGTACCTGAAAGTATGTTGGATTCGTTGATACGTTATAAGAAATAATCTCATGGTTGTACATGTCCATGATCGGTGAAAGATACAACTTGCCTGCAGCGATATGGAACTCTGTGACATCGGTGGTCCATTTCTGATTCACGCTGGTCGTACTGAAGTCGCGCATATAGACAGTATTACCTTTCTCATCTGTTCCCTTGATGAGGAGCTGGCTCTTCACTGTCCCGTTCATATCTCCCCTGTAGGACTTGTATTTGGCCTTTGGAGTGACACCATAGAGCTCCATCCTTGTCATGAGGCGCTTGACTGTCTTATGGTTCACATCCCATCCATCTCTTCTCAGGTCCAGTGTGATCCTGCGATAGCCATATCTGCCTTTATTCTCATAGTAGCGGCAGATGATCTCATTCATGAGGCTGTCATTCTTGGCATCTGGATCTTCTCTGTCCTTCCAATAGTAATAGTCCGACCTGGAGATCTGGGGCAGTGATGGGCGTGCCTTGATGGCCTTCAGTATGAGGCCCACCGAGCACTTCAGTTCCTGCCTCAGTTCGGTCACTGCTTGTGCGATTTCTTGTTTTCTCGCTCTTCTCTTTCCGAAACTAAGGCATCTAATTTTTTTATATATTCGTTCTGTATTGTAAGAATCAAGTTCTGCTTGCGTAGATCGGAGTTCTGCTTTGACAGTGCTTCGTTCTCTGCCTGCAGCTCCTTCAAGGTCTTTTCCTTCTTTGGCATGTCGTCCACGTTTCCTTTCAACGACATTATACCCATTTTCCTTGTATTCTTTTATCCATCGTGGCAGAGTCCCCTGATTAGGTAGACCAAGGTCAAGCGAGACTTGAATGGCCGATTCATGATATATCAGCACACGATCGATCGCTTCTTTCTTGAATTCAGATGAATAATAATGGTTCTTACCATGTCCAAGTACCTCAGGCCCATATCGATCTGCCAAATAGACCATATATCTAATTACCACCAGATTTAACTGATGATCATTTGCGAGCGAATTTAATGATCTGTTCTCTATTTTCCATTCGTTATAGATCTGTATCTTCTGTCCCAATGTCAATTTCATAAAGAAAACCCCTCCAGTTGGTTTGTCCAACTTTTGGGGTTCACTTCAATGGACGGCAGATCTTTTTTTATTGGCCATTTGGCAACGTGACAATATTTTGTGCTTGATACGACAGGGAGGCTTCCGCAACGGCGGCGACTCTGCTTGGTGAAGCGAGCTGATTGATCTCACGCTCGGCTTCTTCATTTTGTTCCTTGACGGCAGAGACTTCTGCTTCCACACTCTGCGTCTTCGTACTCAACGTATTGTTATACGACCGTAAGAAGATCGAAGTGAAGAGGAATAACAGAGAAGTCACTAATAAAGCATAGACCGCAACGGGAAAAAGAAGGTCACCACGCAGCTTGCCTTTTTTTCGTCTGGCTGCCATGCCTTTACATTCTTTCACCTAATTGTTTCTTGAACCAGGAGTTCCGGTTCTGGATCTTTTCCAGCTGCTCGATCAATTCCTGATCATGCTTGGTGTTCAGCTTGAACACGTAGCGCTTTACATACGCTTTCTGATAATCCGAATTGTAATCCATACGATGCTGCTTTGTTGTAGCTAACTTTTTGCGTCCCATAACAAACACCCCCATTCATAAATGATTGGTACACCAATCATTATAGACCATGATAAAAAGTTTGTAAAGGGGGAACCAACATTTTTTGATTATTTTTTTTAAACATGCACGCAAAGAAAAACGACAGCGTTTCCGCTGCCGTTCAGGAATTCATTTTCTTGGAGAAGACTGGCAGGATACTGTAGATATCCCGCAGTCTGCCATGGTAGTCATGATCTTCACCATCACTGATGCCATAGGAGACATTGACGCCGGCATCACTTGGATCACCAAACGTGAAGGCATCGGGGAAGAGCTCCATTGAACTGATCTGTGCTTCCACAATCGATTTGGCATAATCTTCACTGCCTGTCGTGATGTAGATATAGAAGTCATCTTTGGTATAGCCTTGGTTCTGCAGGGCATCATACACATACTGCCCGCCGGCTTTTTGATCCTTGCCGTCAATATCATTGGACCAGTAAGGAGAACCAGAAGCAGGGTAGAAGTAACGGATATATGCAAGCGAATCATGGAATTGATACCAGGTCGTGACACCGCCCATGGAGAAGCCGCCGAAGCCGCGATGATCGCGGGAGGCAGTCAAGCCGGCGGTATCGGTCGTCTCTGCATACGTGGAATAGGTACTTTCTACAGCTGGCATCAGATCATTGACGAACTCTTGATGGAAATGTTTGATGATCGTGGTATCCCAGTTATCGGTCTGTTCATCGGTATTGTTATCGTAATACGTCATGGAGACGATGATCATCGGCTGAACGGCACCGGCATCGATCAGATGATTAATGCAGTATTTGATCTCACTTGGTTCTTCTTCCGTTCCCAACCAGTCTTCTGCTGTCCCGGTATAGCCATGGATCAAATAGAAGATATTGTATTTTTGATTATGATCGTAGTTGTATGGAGTATAGACTTCCGCATATTTTTCTTCTTCACTGAGATCTCCGTCATAGTTCTTGGTCGTGTAATAGAACTGTGTGACTTTGCCAGCGTGTGTGCTTGGCTCAATATACGAATCTGGAATATCGGAAATGGCTTTGGTAAAAGAGAAGGTTGCCTCTGGAAAAGGGTCTGCCATATCTTCATACGGTTCCTCTTCTGCAGTGCTGCTGCAGCCCGCATTCAAAACAAGTACACATCCAATGATGATGCTTTTAAAAAGTACTTGTTTCATATTGTCTCCTAAAGACCGCTGCGCTGATTGATCTTTTTCGACAGGATCGGCAGACCATTGTACAGATACTGGAAGACAGCCTGCCAGGAATGTTCTTCGTATTCACTATAGGCATAGGTGCAGTTGACACCGGCATCGAAAGGAGCACCAAAGGTGAAGGTCTTTTTCTGCATGCCCATGGATAAGATCTGATTCTCTAACAGCGGCTTGGCTTCATCGTAGCCGCCGGTTGCCATATAGATGAAGAAATCATTCTTCGTGTATCCCTCCATCTTCAAGGATTTGGCCAGGAACTGGCCAGACCATTTGTTGTTGTCTTTCTTATGCTGCGGATAATCCGGTCCCCAATACAGCATGCCGGACATTGGTAAGTAGTAGCGGCAGTATGCCATGGACTGTGCAAAGGCATACCAGGTTGTAACGCCGCCCATCGAGAAGCCGCCGAAGATGCGGTGATCCCGTGAGGCAATCAGATCGGTGCTGTTGCTGGATGCGGCATACGTACTGTAGGTACTTTCGACTGCCGGCATCAGATCATTTTTGAATTCATTGGAGAAGGCCTTGGTGATATCGGCATCTTCGTTGTCATTGATCTGCTGTTCGTTATGATCATAGTATGTCATACAGACGATGATCATAGGATTCATCGAACCTTCTTCAATCAGATGATCGATGCAGTTCTTCATCTCGGTCGGTTCTTCTGGATAGCCTAAGAAGATCTCGGCATATCCATAGACACCATGCATGAGATACATAATGTCATACTGTTTGCTTGGATCATAATCATACGGCGTATAGACGACCGCATACTTTTCTTCTTCACTGAGATCGCCATCGTAGTCATACGTGGTGTAGTTGAAGTATGCCAGTTCTCCTTGTTCCTCGGCTGGCTCATAGTATGTATACGGTGCTTCCTTAATCTTCTCCGCAAAGGCAATGTCGGTAGGGATTGGATCATTCTCAATATACTGTTCGTCGTTATAGTAACCAGGCTGAGTGGCAGGATCATCGTCACTCTCCCCAGGCTCTTCTTGATAATCTTCGGTGATGATTTCTTCGGTATCTAATTCACTGTCGACAGCACTGGTGACAGGAGACAGGCGAAAGATGGCAGCTGTACTCGGAGCACATCCTGCCGAGAGACATACACATGTCAGGACAATCGTTGCTTTCTTTAACGTTATTTTCATTTTTGGTTCCTATGTTTATTGTAGACAGTTTGTCCCAAAAAGTCATATGAATCCAGGCGTAACATGGCAAATAAAAAAATGAAACCGGTTACCCGGTCTCATTTCGATGATTTAGATTCCTGCAAGATGCTTGATGCGGTGTTCGCCTTTGAGGTCTTGTGAATAGGCACGATGGATCGTGGCATTGCATGCGATGAGTTTTTGATCCAGGGCATCTTCATATTTTTCATTGGCAATCACGATGAGTGCCGGCAGATCTTTCTGCACCGTTGCACAGGCTGTCGTTAACAGTTTTTGATCGTGATTCAATTCCAACGTATCATACACGGTACCTGTCAAGAAACCCAGGAAGGCACCGATGAGGCATCCCTGCAGCCCAAACAAGAGTCCTAGGATCGCACCCAGTGCACAGTCGGAAGTGATATGGCTGCGGGTGAGCACGCCGGTGATGATCTTCTGCTGGATTTTCGGTGTCGTGCCGTCATTGGTTACAACAGCCGCCTGATAGACTTCATATCCATTGGTAGAAGATGCATTCTTGATGCGGCGGAACGCTTCCTGCGCATTCTCTTCTCTTTGGAATTCACTGACCACAACATTTTGTCTCATGACCATATCCTCCTTTTCTTTGGATACTAAGAAGGATAGACGAAGCAAGTGTTATTTCCATGGGGCTTATCTGAAGCTTTGGTGAAGAAATTGTTCCGGTTTCCGGAAGCATTTTCTGCTTGGGATAGATTATAATGAAAGCAACAATAGGAGGATGTATACTCATGAGTTTTCCAAAAGGTTTTTTATGGGGCGGGGCAACCGCAGCCAATCAGTATGAAGGAGGCTATCTCAGCGGCGGCAAAGGCTTAGCTGTTGCGGATACGCTGACCGGTGGAGATGGAATCCACAAGATTCCACGGAAGTTCATTGTCGAGATGCCGGATGGTTCTCACAAGGAATTTGCCGGACATGCCGAGATTCCTGCCGGCGCCAAAGCAATTGTGGATCCAAATACCTATTATCCAAGCCATATCGCAACCGACTTCTATCATCATTGGAAGGAAGATATTGCGTTATTTGCGGAGATGGGATGCAATGTCTATCGTCTTTCCGTCAACTGGACAAGAATTTTCCCAAATGGTGATGATGAAAAGCCGAATGAAGAAGGTCTGAAGTTCTATGAAGATGTCTTCAAAGAATGTCAGAAGTATCATATTGAACCGTTAGTTACCATCTATCATTTTGACTGTCCGCTGCATTTAGCCAATGAATATGACGGATGGGTCTCCCGTCATACATTAGAAGCGTTTGAAAAGTATGCCGAGTTACTGTTCACAAGATACAAGGGATTAGTCCACTACTGGCTGACCATCAATGAGATCAACATCAACACCAACTTCATGATGAATGGTGTCCATGAACATGAATCCAACAAGCAGAATGCAGAACAGTGCCGCTGGCATCTGTTCTTAGGCAGTGCTTTTGCGGTCAAGAAGGGCCATGAGATTGATCCAACCAATCATATCGGCTTGATGATTGCACATCCTGCATCGTATCCATATTCCTGTGATCCGGAAGATGTCTTGACCGAACTGCAGAGAGCAGAACGTCTGAAGTGGTTCTATGGTGATGTACAGGTCAGAGGATATTATCCAAACTGGAAGATCAAGGAATTAGAAAGAGACGGCATCACCCTCAAGAAGGAACCAGGGGATGACGAACTGCTGAAGGAAGGGACCGTAGACTTCTACAGCTTCTCCTACTACAACTCGATGACTGTCTCGGCACATCCAGAGAAGTTCGGCATTACCGGCGGCAACCAGATGCAGGGCGTTGACAACCCATATCTGAAGGCTTCGGAATGGGGCTGGCCGATTGACCCAATCGGACTGCGGATTGCCCTGAATCAGATCTATGACCGCTATCAGATTCCAGTGATGGTCGTAGAGAACGGCTTAGGTGCTCTGGACAAGGTGGAAGCAGACGGTTCTATTCATGACAAGTACCGTATTGACTACATGCGTACCCATATCCAGACAATGAAAGACGCGGTTGAAATTGACGGCATTCCATTAATGGGCTACACCCCATGGGGCTTCATTGACTTAGTTTCTGCCGGAACCGGTGAAATGCGGAAGCGCTATGGCTTCATTTACGTCAATATGGATGATGAAGGCAAGGGTGATCTTTCCCGTTCCAAGAAGGATTCCTTCTACTATATGCAGCAGGTTTACAAGTCCAATGGTGAAAACCTGGACTGATGTTCACTAAAAACTAGACATTGTATAATAAACGACAGACACTTGTTATATTACTCAGCGAATGAGTATGCTGGAATGCCTTACATGGTCTATAGTATCCTTGACGAAGGAAGAATCCTGTCGCCTGGGGTGCAATATGAGAGCTGTAAGAAATGTTAGAGATGTATCAAAGGCACAAGTATTGTGCAGCATCAAAAGGTACAACACATTACGTTGTCCGTACTGTGGTAAAAAGGCCAGAGTTCCGAAGAACTTAGTCTATGAAGACGATGCCAGAGTACATTGTGCCAAGTGTGACCAATCTTATCTTCTAAAAGATAATATTGTAGGAGAAGAGTAGCCACAGAAAAAGAAGAACCTCGATTCTTCTTTTTTCTATTATGAAATCAGGAACATTCTAGTCCTGATCATATGGAAAACTTCAGAAGAAGAAATATTATGAAAGGGTCAGGAGCACTAGGTGTTCCTGGCCTTTCTTCTACAGGCATGTAGTGAGGAAGGCCTGGGCAAAGTGAAGGACGCCTCTTTTTTTAGACCTGGATCAGTCCATGAGTCTGTCATAAAAAGCGTCCTGCTTCCCTCTTGTATTCCCAGCCTGGTTAATCTAGATGAGCAGTCACAGCAGCAGATGGACATGCCGTATATAGCCCAGAAAAATAGTCGGATGCAGGATCGGGGAAGACATGCACAGACATGCGAGAAAGGAGGTCCGCATGGAAGGACCAGTCATCACAGTCGATGTATCAAAGGGCAACTGTCATTATCAGCCATTCATTGAGAATGGGCATCCGATGAGGAAACCGAAAGTGCTAGATGACACGATCGATGGATTCAGCAGGATATCAAGGCTCATTGAAGATCTGGAGAAGAAGACAGGAGCCAAAGAACTGCCAGTTGTATTCGAAGCCACAGGAGTGTACCATAGGCCGCTGCAGAAATACCTGCAGGACAATGGGATACCGTATTACATCATCTCTCCGTTATTGTCCGCGACATATCGCAAGACGACACTGAACGGCAATAAGACAGATTCTCTGGACTGCACGCATATCGCCAAAGCGTATTACAGTGAAAAGCTATGCCCATATTATGAGCAGAGCCCAGAGTATCTCAGACTGATGCGGCTGAACCGGTATTATGAAGGAGAGCTTGTGTACCTTAGGAAAAGGAAGGTGGCACTGCGGAGCTATCTGGACATCATCTATCCAAGGATCGATAAGAAGTTCAGCGGCAATCAGAACATCTATGATCCACTTCCAATGGAGGTATTCAAGCAGTACCCACATCCATCACTCCTGTTGAAGCATCGGGAGGATGTGATCGTGAAACGTATCTGCAAGCCGTCAGGACATAAGCCGGGATATGCAGAGAAGATCGTACACAAGATCTACGAAGCAGCCAAGGAGTGCTATTCAGGATGTGGGCCATATGATATCGAGGTCATAGAACTGCCAGAGATGATAAAGAAGATGCAGGAGCAGGAACAGCTGTGCCAGAGCATACTGTCAGATATCACTGCACTGGCAAAAGCAGTCCCATATTATGCATGTCTGACGAGCATACCAGGCATCGGGGACAACCTGGCATCACGGATCATCGCTGAACTTGGCGACATCGATCGTTTCCATAACCGTTCTGCCTTAGTTGCCTATGCCGGCCTGAACCCAAAGATCCTGCAGTCAGGCGACATCGATGGGACACATCTGAAGATATCCAAGAAGGGCAATAAGCATCTGCGGTGCCTGCTGTACCTGGCAGCCTCGTGCAATTATCGGGCAAAGAAATATGACCCCGTCTATGAGTTCAACAAAAAGAAAAGGCAGCAATTCGGATCACATAAATCCAAAGCTGCCACTGTCGCTACTGCGCATAAATTATTAGCAGTAATTTATGCAATGTGCAAGAACGGGACTCTTTATTCGTTCTAACGACAGTATAGGACAATTCAAAATGAATTGGGAGAGGTTTCTCCCTTTTCGTCGTGAAAAAACATGAAAATAGGAAACTGAATAAAATTTTCAATTTCCTATTGACTTAAGTTATCTAGTTTTTATCTAATAGTACCAGTGCACTGGTTTTTCACCCTTGGCCAGGCCTAAGGATTCCTGCAGACGCTTGGAAGGGACATTGTGGATTTCGACCTGGGTAAATGGAACAATCTTTTCTGCCAAGAGGGCATTGATCATCGTCGCTTCCAGGGCACTGCCAAAGTGCATTCTCTGGACTAAGTCCTCTACGAACAGCAGACCGACACAGCCTTCGGTATGGGTTCCGACAAAGCCTCTTAACTTCCGTTCGACAACGACTCCATACATGCCATGATGGATACGGTCTTTGAGAAAGATCCGGTCCTGGACGGCTGGATAATGATTGAAGACGTAGTCCAGATCCTTTAGAGATAATGCCCGGATGGAAGCACCTTCCTTGAGGGTGAATGGCAGCGGTTCTTTGGCTTCATACACATAGTTATAATCCCGGAAGTCATTGATCCACCGCCGGCTCTGTTTCATTAACGGACTGTCATATCCATTCACACACAGAATATCCTTGGCACTGGTCAAGGCATGGAGGACCCGGTCAGCGCCGTCATCATTTCGCAGATAACAGACATAACTGTTCTTCACTTTACAAAGAAAACCGTCCGGATCATCGAAAACAACTTTTAACAAGCCCTGCCGCAGCGGTTCAATGATATTTACATTGTTTTCGTACTCTGCCAGGATATCTTCTGGAATTTCTACCTTGTTCATAGTCATATTATATTCTATATTTTCGCTTGATTGTTTATGTATTTATGGTAATATATTTAAGCGTCAAAAAGAGACCGTGCAGGAATACCCAAGCGGTTGAAGGGGCAGGCTTGGAAAGCTTGTAGATCGGTAACACGGTGCCAGGGTTCAAATCCCTGTTCCTGCGCCATAAAGAAAATACCCAGCAATGGGTATTTTTCTTTTTCTACTGGTACTTCTTTAGTTTTTCGTAAAGTACACCAGGTTCCAGCGGTTTTGCCAGATGATCATTCATGCCGGCGGCCAGACAATGGGCGATATCTTCCGAGAAGACATCTGCGGTCATCGCAATGATTGGAATCGTACCGGCATCTTCTCTTGCCATGGTGCGGATCGATTGAGCGGTGTCATAGCCATCCATCATCGGCATCCGCAGATCCATCAGGACAGCATAATAGTATCCTGGAGCAGATTTTTCAAAGAGGTTGCGGCCAATGATGCCATTGGGCGCAATGTCTGCCTGCATTTGGTAACGACTGAGAATGGACTGGACAATTTCCTGATTGATCTCATTGTCTTCACAGACAAGAATCCGTTTTCCCTGAAGCGATACCGTATCTTCACTGACCGTTTCCTTGTTTTCTTTTTGGTAGTCTTCCCGGGTGATATACGGCAGATGCAGGGTCAGGGTAAAGGTGCTTCCTTGATTGATCTGGCTCTGTACGGTAATGGTGCCGTTCATCAAGGTGGCTAACTTCTTGACGATGGCCAGGCCTAGACCAGAACCGGTGTTCTGTGCCTTCATGGTGCGGATCCGGTCTTCCTGGGTGTACGGTTCAAACAGGATCTTCTGGAAACTCTCGCTCATGCCCTGACCATTATCCGAGACGGTGATGGTCAGTTCCAGCTGATCACCGACAATCTGGGAAACACCGTCATAGAGAATGGAACCGCCGTCTGGCGTATATTTGATGGCGTTGGAGACAAGATTGAAGATGATCTGATTGAAGCGCAGTTTATCCAGGATTGGAATGATATCCTGCCGGACATGTTTCTGCGGGACAAAGATCTGCCGTTTCGCATCAGCCAATGGCAGCAGCACCGAATCCATATATTCATCAAATTCTTCATCCGGGTATGGCTGCGGGTTGAGAACAATCTCACCGCTCTCAATCCGTGACATATCCAGGACATCATTGATGAGCCCTAACAGATAATTCGATGAGCGGCCGATCTTTTTCAGACAGTCCGTTGTGCGCGGATTGTTTTCTTGTTCTAAGGCAATATGGGTCATGCCGATGATGCCGTTCATCGGGGTGCGGATATCATGGCTCATTCGTGACAGGAATTCCGACTTTGCACGGTTGGCTTTGATGGCTTCTTCTGCCGCATCCTTCAATTCTTTCTGGATCTTCAGTTCACTTTCTTTTTCTTCATTGATCTGCTGCACCGCATACAGGACACGGTCAGGACGGTTCTGGTCATCCTGACTGACGGTGATGAAGACAGCCCGGCACCATTTGTATTCGGTGCTGATGAACTCATAGGCAATACTGGCACGGTTCTGCAGACGCTCGGGCAGGGTAGACAAGTCATGGAAGTTCAATAGACCATCAGTCGCTTCCTTCTCTGTCAACTGCATGGCAATCGTCTTCAGCAGGGCATCGGCAGTATTCTTTGTGCCAACGGCTTCATGAATCTTCGCTGGGACATCCAAAGCTAAAAATGTATGATGCGTAAGATCTATGTAATAGTTCAGAAAATAGATATGACTTAAAGACGCAATGATCTGGGAACGTACATTCAACGACTCTTCATTGATCATCGCATTGTATGAAGAACGTACAAACGTATTAATGACCCGCGTCAATAAGGCAGCGGAACTTTCAATCTGCTGCGGGGTGCGGATGTTGACTTTGTGCAGTGCCTGGATATAGTTCTCTTCATCGATGCCGTTCTTGCGGGCATCTTGGCGGTACCGTTCTTCGTCTGGCACACTTGGCAGCACCTGACCGCCATAGATTGCCCCAAGGACAGTCCCATCCGTCAATGTAATCGGTGAGGTGAAGTCAATGAGACCGGCATGGCAGCGATAAATGCCGTGTCCGTTCTGATCAGAGCGGATGCACGCATTTTTCTTCTGCGGATTGCCGCGGTTATATACGGCACAGAACTCTGTAAAATTATAGAAGTCACAGAGATAATTGAAATCATTGTCAACAGCCGCAACCGCCAGTCCAGTCGCAATGGCCCAGTCCTGCATCATCCGCGAGAACTTTTCCATATCACAAAAATCCGTGATCTTCAGATCACGATGGTCAATGTTCGGTGATGATCCCGTTCTGGTCTCTTCCGCCATAGGAGCTCCTTCTGTAAAACAATGATATCTGGAGAGAAAGCGGCTGTTATTCTTCAAAGGCATTATAGCACGGAAAAAAGACGTTTGTGCCTGCGTGTCCGGCAGGAAAATGGACAGACGGAAAAGTCCGTCATGATTTCTTATAGTTTCTTGCCGGATATGTAAAAAGAAGTAGTATGATAAGAATAATAAAATGATTAAACAAGCCAGATAAAGGCAGTTTCATACATCCATCGAATGTTCAAATTTCTAGGGGGAATAGAAATGGAATATACACTGAAACAGCTCAAGGCTCTCATTGACAGCGTGGCCGGCTATGTCGTCATCTATGAAGTAAAGGATGACGCCTTTTACCCGCTCGTCTATACCAAGAACGTTCCTTCGTTTTCTGGTCTGAGTGAAGAGGAATACTTGTCTCTCTACAAAGAAGATGCCGCTAAGGTCGTCCCGGAGACGGATCTGCCGGTACTGACGCAGGCCTTGCAGAAAGCCTTTGCCTTAAAAGAGGAACAGGAGACGGTTTACCGCACCTATCATAAAACAAAGGGCTTTGTATGGACTCATGTGTTCTTTAAAGTCTTGGGCACGTATGGAGGCAATGTTGTGTTCTTAGGCAGCTTCTCCGATGCTTCGGCTGCTTCGCAAGAACCGAAGCTTTTACTGGATCATTCCAATCAGAAGATCTACGTGATTGAAAGAGAAACGTACGATCTGTTATATGCCAATGCGGCGGCTCGGGCCGATAAGGATCATCTGCCGCAGTTAGGAGATACCTGCTACAAGTATATCCGTCAGCAGAACAGTCCCTGCGGCAACTGTGTCATTCAGCATGTGCAGGGAGAACAGCCGTTATCAACGATTTGGTACGATCCAATCCGCAAGAAGAGCTATGGCGTCAAGATCGTTCCAATGAATTTCTTCGGCAAGAAAGCGTATGCCAACTTCATTGATGACCTGACTGCTCACGTTGAGATGGAAGGCAAACTGCATCAGGAAGAAGAGAAATATAAAGCAGCCACTGAAGGTGCCAATCTGCGGGTGTATGAATACGATATCCAAAGTCACACCATTATTCTGCCGGAACATGCCAAGAAGTTATTTGGCGTTTCGACCAATGTGCTGCCGAATATTCCAGATTCGATTCTGTGGCAGTTCCATCCGCAGGACTATGACCGTCTGCGGGCTTTCTTTCAACGGATTGATGAAGGAAAAAAAGTTGAGACAGAAGAATTCCAGATGCTGCCAGTGAATGGCTATGCGCCATATCTGCATTTTACCTTTACCCCAAGCTACGATGAAACAGGCAGGCCAGTCAAAGCCTATGCGGTCGCGGAAGATATTACGGTACAGAAACGTGCGATTGATAACTTCAATGAGACCATTCGTGCGGTATTGTCCTCCAACTCAAATGCATTATGTGCTTATAAATTGAACCTCAGTAAGAATGAATGCAGTGAAGAACATGGTTCTTCTGAATATATCCAGAATGTACTGCGGGCAAATACCGCAGATCAGTTATTTAAAAATCTGCTGTCGATCATTCCAGATTCTTCCCAGCACGCGGGTGCAGAGAAGTTCTTTGACCGTACCTTCCTGAAGATTGCCTTCCAGGCAGGGAAGAAATCATTAAGTTATGATTACCAGCGATACGATGTCCATCATCAATTGATCTGGGTCCGTACGTATGTCAATCTGTTGAAGCGGCCAGACAACGAAGATATCTTTGCCATCTTCTCTTCCATTGATGTCACCAATGAAAAGCGGAGCGAAGCTGTCTTTAACTTGATCACCAATCAGGAATACGACTTTGTCGTTCTTCTCCATACTGATACCAGCAAAGTAGAATTCCTTTCGCTCAACAGCCGTTTACAGTCAGAGTATCGCGATGTCTTCGGCGGCTTGGGACATTTGTATGATCTGGATGAATCTCGTAAATATGCGGCCGAACATTGGGTTGATGCCGAAGATAAAGAAGAATACTTAGAACGGACCACTTTGACATCCATTCAAAAAGAACTGGATGCGAATGGTCACTTTGAAATCAGTGTGCGCGGGCATTACAGAGAGTTTCCAAATGAGATGATGTGCCGCAAGATCCAGCACTATTACTTGGATGATCAAAAGACAACCATTCTGATCATTCAAAGTGATGTCACGGAAACCTATCAGCAGCAGCAGAAAGAAATCAACCTTGCCAAAGAAGAAGCACAGCGTATGGAAGATATCTTCAACCGTCTGCCGGCAGGAATCTGTGTCTTGAATATGCCGGATCCAGAACACGTTTATACTTCGTTTTCCAACCTGCAGCTTTTCAAGATGCTGGAACTCACCGATAATGAGAAAACCATTCAAGAACAGGTCCAGAATCGAAATTCGATTGTTGGAAAATACTTCCTGGATGAATTCAGCGGCATCCATCTAGATGACTTGGCGCGGATGCATGAATTGTATCGTCAAGGATATTCGCAGAAGAACTTTACGACGACCAATATCCGTTACCTATGCGGCAATGGTCAATATAAATACATTACGACCAGTCTTGTCTTACGTGAGATCAATGACAAGGAACATGTTTTCTATGCGGTCTACCGGGATGTTTCGGAAGAAGTGGCTTTACAGAAACAGTTAGAGAAGCAGCGGCAGGAACAGATGGAAAAGACGTTAGTCAGTATGATTGGTTCCCTGCCGGCGAACTATGTCCTCTATCGTGAAAATGAAGATGGATCGCTGAGCGCAGAAAAGTATTCCGATGAGTTCTGTACAATGAAAGGATATACCCAGGAGACGATCCGGCAGGGACAGGGCATCGATGGTATGCAGCCCGTGTATCCACATGACCGCAAGGCCTTGAAGCAGCTGCTGAAGGATACCCATAATGATTCCTTGCTGCATCATGCGGAATACCGCATCAGTACAAAGTCCGGTATCTATAAATGGGTCAGTGTCAACTTCTCCCATGTAAAGATCGGTGCCGTGAAATATGTCTATGCTGTCTATTCCGATATTGATGAATTAAAGAAACAGGAACAGGAATTAGAAGAACAGTACAATACTGCTTTAAGCTTCCTGAATTCAGTATCCGGCTCTTACTTTGCGACGCAGCGTGCCAACCTGACCAAGAATACCATTGAAATGACAGGCGGTTTAGATCCTTTGAACCTGCGTGCGTATAACAATTACGATGAGACAGTCCAAGTATTGACGGATTCGATGGCAAGAGAAAGTGACCGCATGCAGTATACCGTAAAGCTGTCCCGTGCATCGTTGATGCAGGCATTCAAGCAGGGAGAGCGGACACTGCCATTTACTTTCATGATCACTCTGCCAAGCGGCAATGTCCGCTGGGTGCAGCATACCATTACGTTAGCCAAGCAGCCGGGAACGGAAGATATCATTTCCTTCTTGGCCGTGCGTGATATCAGTAATGAGAAATTTACCAATGAGGTCATGGCACAGATTGTCTCGAAGAAACTGGATTACATCTGCTGCATCAGCGGCCGGACCGGCAAGATCATTCTGTTCTTTACCGGTATGGAGAACGCATCGCTGAACCAAGTCCAGCAGGGTGTCAATTATGATGAAGCAGTGGCAGTCTACAACAAGAAGTATATGAGTCCGGAAGATGAGCAGTCCTGTACGGCCTTCATGAAATTGGCTCATGTCAAACAGGAATTAAAAGAGAAGGATCATGCGGAAGGTGTCTTTTCCTGCAATGAAGGCTATGGCACACGGGTCGAACATGTGGAGTTCTTCTGGCTGGATAAAGAAAACGACCTGATCGTATTGACGCGTACGGACATTACCGAAACACAGCGTCAGCAGATAGAACACGAGCAGGCATTGAAAGCAGCCAACAAGGCAAAGTCCGACTTCTTATCACGGATGAGCCATGATATCCGCACGCCATTGAACGGCATCATTGGCATGACCTATCTTACCAAGACCGAGAAAGATCCAAATAAGATCCAGGACAACCTGGAAAAGATCGATACCTCTTCCAAGTTCCTTTTAGGACTGATCAATGATGTCCTGGATATGTCCAAGGCAGAAAGCGGCAAGATTGAACTACATTCAGAACCATATCCAACCACAGAATTCATGTCGTATATCGATGCGGTCATCAAACCATTGACAGCCGAAAAGAATCAGACTTTGATCTGCAGCAACGGCATGCCGGATGGCATCGTTCCGATCTTAGATAAATTACGGGCGAATCAGATCTTCTTTAATCTCTTGAGCAATGCCGTTAAATATACGCCAGAAGGCGGGACCATTCAGTTCAATGTTTCAACGAAGCATCTTTCCGATTGTCAGATCCTGATTCATGCGGAAGTCAAAGATACCGGTATCGGCATCAGTAAAGAATTCCAGCGGATCATCTTTGACCCATTCTCGCAAGAAGGCAGAAACGATGTTTCTCTGCAAAGAGGAACCGGCCTGGGCATGGCAATTACCAAACAGCTGGTAACACTCATGCATGGCACCATTCATGTGGACAGTACCTTAGGAAAAGGCTCCACATTCTCAGTCAATCTGCCGGCAGAGATTCTCTGTGAAAAGAATCAGCCGGTAAGCAAGCCGATCCAGCAGGCATCCTTGGATGCCATGGATGATGTCTTAGCAGGCAGACATATCCTGCTTTGCGAAGATCATCCATTGAACCAGGAGATTGCAAAGACATTATTGGAGAAGAAGAAACTGATTGTCAGTACTGCGGAAGACGGCAGAATTGGTGCCGAGATGTTCCAGGAATCCATTCCGAATTACTACGATGTTATCCTGATGGATATCCGGATGCCAGTCATGGATGGCTATGAGGCAACACGTGTCATTCGTACGATGAATCGTATGGATGCCAAGACCGTACCAATCATTGCGATGACTGCCGATGCCTTTGCGGATGATGTGCAGAAATGTCTCCATGCAGGAATGAACAGTCATCTAGCAAAACCAATTGAACCGGAAGTACTGTATGAAACACTGTACAAGGCAATTGTGGAACGGCAGAAGAAAATTCATTGTCAATGATTTCAAAGATGTGATAGTATCTTGGTAGGGAATGAAGTTCTCCCTGGGAAACAATCCCGAACTGCTGAATAAGCTGACGACTTCTGTGACTCATTTTATGTGGGTATACAGAGGACGCCAGCTTTTTTGTTTCTTAGGAAGAATGGATTCCAATGTCTAATAAGGAGGACATATGGATTACACAAAAGAAGTAGAGAATATGTGTACAGTACACTGCGGTGGTCAGCATGGCTGTGCACCAATCCCGGAAGAAGGGAAATGGGTCTATGCCAAAGAAATCAAAGATATCTCTGGTTTGACGCATGGTGTTGGCTGGTGTGCCCCACAGCAGGGTGCCTGCAAACTGACACTGAACATTAAGAACGGCATCATTGAGGAAGCATTGATTGAGACCATTGGCTGCTCTGGTATGACGCACAGTGCCGCAATGGCAAGTGAAGCATTGGTAGGCAGAACGGTATTAGAGGCATTGAATACAGACTTGGTCTGTGATGCCATCAATACAGCAATGCGTGAATTATTCTTACAGATTGCCTATGGCAGATCGCAGTCCGCTTTCTCGGAGAATGGCTTAAATGTCGGCGCGGGTCTCGAAGATCTGGGCAAGGGCATCCGTTCGCAATTAGGTACGGTCTACAGTACCAAGGCAAAGGGGCCAAGATACCTGGAACTTGCCGAAGGCTACATTAACAAGATTGCCTTAGATGAGAATGATGAGATCATTGGCTATGAATACGTCAACTTAGGCAAGTTCATGGAAGCAGTCAAGAGCGGCATGGATGCCAATGAGGCATTAGCCAAGAATAAATCGAGATACGGACGTTATGACGAAGCGGTCAAGGTCATTGACCCTCGTCATGAATAGGAGGAGAAGAAGACATGGCAGAATTATTCGAGAACTATGAACGCCGTATTGATAAGATCAACGGTGTATTGAAGCAGTATGATATCAAGGGTGTTCAGGAATGCAAGGACATCTGTGACAAAGCAGGCATTGATGTGGCAGGAATGGTCCGGGGCATCCAGACCATCTGCTTTGATGATGCATGCTGGGCTTATACAGTCGGTGCAGCCATTGCCATCAAGAAGAATGCAAGAACAGCAAAAGATGCCGCCAAGGCATTAGGTGAAGGCTTACAGGCATTCTGTATCCCAGGTTCCGTAGCCGATGACCGTAAAGTAGGATTAGGTCATGGCAACTTAGCCGCAATGTTACTGGATGATGATACCAAGTGCTTTGCGTTCTTAGCAGGACATGAATCCTTTGCGGCAGCTGAAGGTGCCATTGGTATTGCAAGGAATGCCTCCAAGGCAAGAAAAGAACCACTGAAGGTCATCCTCAATGGTTTAGGCAAAGATGCCGCAAAGATCATCTCCAGAGTCAATGGCTTTACGTATGTCGAGACTGTCTTTGATTACTATACTGGGGAATTAAAGATTGTATCCGAAACAGCATACTCCAAAGGAGAACGTGCTAAGGTCAGATGCTATGGTGCAGATGATGTCAGAGAAGGTGTTGCAATCATGTGGAAAGAAGGAGTCGATGTCTCCATTACCGGCAACTCCACCAATCCAACCAGATTCCAGCATCCAGTCGCAGGTACGTATAAGAAGGAATGCTGGGAGAAGGGCAAGAAGTACTTCTCAGTAGCCTCTGGAGGAGGAACAGGAAGAACCTTGCATCCAGATAATATGGCAGCAGGACCAGCCTCTTATGGTATGACCGATACCATGGGCAGAATGCATAGTGATGCACAGTTTGCCGGAAGTTCCTCTGTACCAGCACATGTAGAGATGATGGGCTTCATTGGTATGGGCAATAACCCAATGGTTGGAGCCAGTGTCTCCGTAGCTGTTGCCATACAGGAAGCAGGAAAAGCAGGAAAGTTCTAAGAAAATAATTGAAGATTTATGTTGGAAGATGCACTCGAGAGGGTGCATCTTTTAATTCACTATTTGCCTATATAATTGTGTTATTCAAAGCGAGATTTGATACAATTATGATATAGGTTAGATTTGATACTAAGAGGTATGATATGTTATCAGACGAAACAATTGCTAGAATAAAAAAATTTGTTAATGATCGTGACTGGGATCAGTTCCATAGTCCAGCGAATCTTGCTAAATCAATTTCCATTGAATCGAATGAATTACTTGAGTGTTTTCAATGGAATGAAGAAAACTACAATAAGGAACATGTTCTAGAAGAATTAGCAGATGTTCTGAACTATTGTGTGCAGATGGCAGATAAACTGGATGTTGATTTAGATGAGATCGTTAATGCGAAACTTGATCAAACAGAAAAGAAATATCCTGTTGAAAAAGCAAAAGGCACTGCAAAAAAATATACGGAACTTTGAGGTATAAAATGGATTCAGAAAAACCTGTTATTATCAAAATTGATGATACGCCGGAAGCTCTTAATACATATGAGAAGCGAGTTGAATCACTTCCAAAGAATTCGAAAGAACGTAAATGTATTAAAGAGTATCCTGCTGTATATATTCATTCACGCAAAGCAGAGAATGGAAAATATGACGTTTATGTTGGCGAAACAAATAACGTATTCCAGCGTACACGTGAACATTTTGATATGGCAAAAAATGAACAGAACTGGCAGCATGATTTAATTGGAAATAATGATGCGACGGTTCGCTTTATTGGGCATCCTCATTTTAATAAATCATTAACGTTGGATGTAGAAAACAGATTCATGTTATACCTGAATGCTGTTGAATCCACAAATCCATTAAAAAATGGCAGATCAAATGAACAGGGATCATATTACACATCCGAAGAAGTAATAGGAACATTTGCTGAGATTTGGCAGGAACTTCATAAGTCAGACAGTAAAATGTTTCCTGATGCTGCAACGGTTGAAGATTCAGCAATTTTTAAAGCATCTCCGTTTCATAAGCTATACCCAGATCAGGAAGAAGCAAAGGATGCTATTCTTTCTATCATCCATCATGCATTAATGATGCCAGATGAACAACGTGGACAGGTGATTTTTGTAGAAGGTGAGTCTGGAACTGGTAAAACGGTTTTGAATAGTACTTTATTTTATGAATTGTGTAATGAAGATGATTTATCGACACAGCAAAAAGCATGGAATTGTCACTTAGTCATTAACCATGATGAACAACTAAAGGTTTATCAAGATATTGCCAAGAAATTGATGATTACAAGTGTTGATAAAGACTTTATTACAAAACCTACAACATTTATTAATCAATATTATAAAAAATTCAAAGAAATCAAAAAATCGGATGTGGATGTTGTATTTGTTGATGAGGCACATTTGCTTTGGTCTCAAGGTAAACAGTCATATCAAAATAAGAACATGATTGAAGACTTACGTAAAATTGCAAAAGTCGTCGTTTTGATGTTTGACCAAAGACAAGTTATGCACGTACAAGACTATTGGGATCCACAGTATATTGCTTCTATAAAAAATGAAGCAAAATCTAAAAAGGAAACAACAGGCGTTAGCAATTATTATCAGCTAACACAACAGATGCGCATAACAGGTGGTCAAAATATTGTTGAATGGATCAAAGATTTTACGGATAATCAAATTGTTAAACCACTGCCTTATGACAAAAACTATGATTTGAGAGTATTTGATTCTCCATTTGAAATGGAAAATTGTTTAAAGCAGAAGATACGATCAAATCCTGAAAAATATAAATTATCACGAATACTGGCTACTTTTGATTGGCCATATATTGATGGTAAGAAACCAGAAGATGGTGAATATTGGATGGTTAAAGTGACTACTCCAGAAGGCGAATGGAAAAAACCATGGAATAAGCAAATACCGATAGCAAAAGAAAATAGGCGGGAGCAAAAGCAACTATCTTGGGCAGAACAATCACATACCGTGGAAGAAGTTGGATCAACATTTACGATTCAAGGATCTGATTTAAGTATTGCTGCAGTAATTCTTGGACCATCGGTTCGATTTAAAGATGGTAAGATCTGGTTTGATGAAACCAAGCATGCGGATAAAAGAGCAATACAAAATCGAACTTTGGAGGATGGGTCAAAGGCGTCTTTTGCGGCTGTGTTTATCGGCAATGAAGTAAATGTATTAATGAAGCGTGGAGTAAATGGATTATATATCTATGCCTGTGATCCTGATTTAAGAAAAGAATTGAGAAAGCAAAGTATACAGTAGATAAAATAGAGTATAATAAACATAGTGGTTTTAAATTATTAGTTAATATAATGTTCAATAAATAGAAAGGGATATTTATGTCAGAACTTTATGAAAAACTAACAGTATTATCAGATCGTATTAAGCAACTCAAAGGGCAAATCAAAACAGAAGAGGCAACAAAACAATCATTCATTTTACCGTTTTTCCAGATCTTAGGATTTGATGTTTTTAATCCACTGGAATTCTGCCCTGAATATGTGGCTAATGTGGGGGTTAAAAAGGGTGAAAAGGTTGATTATGTAATTTTTAAAGATGGTCAACCTTTTATAATTATTGAAGCTAAGCCTCATTATGATGATTTGTCAAAACATGAATCGCAATTGTTCAGATATTTCAGTGTTACAAAATGCAGATTCTCTGTATTGACGAATGGAATTATTTATAAATTTTTTGCTGATTTAGACGAGCCGAATATTATGGATGCACAACCATTCTTTACTTTAGATATGGAAAATTTGACAGATAGTTCAGTAAATTATTTGGAAAAATTCTGTAAACAGAATCTGGATACAGATTCAATACTAAATACTGCATCTGAGTTAAAATACTTAAACTTAGCTAAGGAATCATTTAAAAATTTGATAGAAAATGATAATGATGATCTCGAAAAGTTAGTCATTTCATCATTCTATAATGGTCAGAAGTCCCAATCCGTGATGGAAAAGTTTAAACCGATAGTTAAGAGAGCAATCACGCTATATATTAACGAAAGATTATCGACGAAGTTCAAAGAAACTTTGAAGCAGAATGAAACTGAGCCTGATACTAATACAGAACAAATTGAAGAACCAGAAGAAAATACAATAATTACAACGATGGATGAGCTAAGTGGTTATGCTGTAATCAAGAGTATTGTTCGTAAGACAGTTTCAGTGAAACGCTTATCATATAAAGATACTGAAAGCTACTTTGGAGTTATTGTAGATAACAATTCAAGAAAATGGTTATGTAGACTCATAGTTGGTAAAAAGAATAATTATTTGATTTTGCCAGATGAAAATAAGAAGGATATTAAATATCCAATTGAAACAATTGATGATTTGTACAATTATGAAGAACAAATAATTGAGGTATTAAATAGATATACAAAAGAAGTTGAATAATCTGATTTGCATAAAAAAATCGCTATCGTTATAAAGATAGCGATTTTTGTGAAAATGGCTAATACGGAGTAAGACATTGCATCATTGTTCCGCCGTTGTGTAATATTTATGTATCAATCTGATTCAATGTGGGGGTTGAAGGGGGACTGCGGAGGTTCTTGGGTTCGTTCCAGACGATGATTAAAAGACATCTCCATTTCATGATGAATTTTGCCATGATTTTCTTAATGGCATTTTTTCTTTTGATTTATCTGCTGGTTAACAACAGCAATTATCTCGCAATCTCCAATGGGCAGACAGAAGATATCTCACGGCTGGTATGCAACATGATGAATACCGAACTGAATACCTTGCTGAATCAGCCGCAGTCCATTGCCTTATCCATGGCCAATGATTCGCTGATCAAGAATACCTTAAAGGAAGAACCAGCCAATCTGGATTCTCCAGCATATACAACGACCATTGCCAATTATCTTGCGGCCTATCGACAGGAATTCTCTCTGTCTTCTTCCTTCTTAGTATCGGATTACAGTAAACGATACTACTTCTCCGGCGGGGTCGACCGGTATCTGGAAGATACACCAACAAACAGCTGGTACTATTCCTTGATTCGCAGTGATAAGGAAAAGGAATGGAATATTGATAATGATATTGTGGATGGCAGGAAAGATTATACGTTATTCGTCAATGCCACCATTCATGATGATGACGGTACATTACTAGGCGTCATTGGTACTGGAATGGATATGAGCAGTATTGGTGATACACTGCAGGATATCTCATCGCAATATGATCTGACCTGTATCCTGCTGAATGAGAATCAGGAACTGATTGACAGTTCCTCCTCTTCCATTGGCAGTGTCAACGATCTCAGCACAATGCTGGGAATCAATTCGGACCAATTATCCAGTCTCATCAATGAGAATGGCGGGGAATGGCTCAATGGCCGCTATGTCTATTCGAATGATGTCAGTTCTACGGGATGGCATATCATTGCGATCCGTTCGGCGCAGGGCTTTACGCATTTATTATCCAATGACAGTGATACGGTCTTATTGATTGTATGGACCATCGCAATCATTACCATCATGTGCTTCTTTATTGGACTGTTGATCAAGGTCTATTCCTCGGAGTTCCGTAAGATTGCGGAATACGATCATCTGACTGGCATGCCGAATCGGAAATACTTTGAACGGGCAATGCGGAAAGTGATTGCGGATGCTAAAGAGAAGGAAACGTATCTATTTATCTTCGATGTAGATCACTTCAAGGCAATCAATGATACCTGCGGTCATAAAGCAGGAGATGCGGCATTGATTGATACCTCGAAGGCAGTAAATACACTGCTGCGTGGAAAAGGAATGCTGTTCCGCTGGGGCGGCGATGAGTTCTGCGGCGTCATAATGTGTTCCCGTCCAAAGAAATTGCTGGAAGCGATGCATCAGGCCGTCGGGGAACTGCCAAGACACCTGACCATCAGTATTGGCTATACTCGTGTCTCCAGTGAGGATACGGTATCTATGATCTTACGGCGTGCGGACGAAGCACTCTATCAGGCAAAAGAAGGCGGCAGGAATCAGAGCTGCTGCCGTGAGGAACAGTTGTAAAAGAAAGGAGGCTGTACAATGAAAAATCGTTTTCCCTGGATCATTACCGGAACACTCTGCTTGATTACCACAGGGTTCTTTGGCAATACCTATCAGATCAATCATATGTACAACCAGACCTTAGAAAGCCAGATCTCTGGTGAATGTCATTTAACAGCAGTCAATATCCTCAATGATGTCAATGATTCCATCTCGGTGCCAATCAATGTCTCACGTACCATGGCATCCGATCAGCTGCTGGAAGACTATCTAGCAAAAGAACCTGTCAGTGATGAGGACTTAACACAGGAATATGTGGATGGATTACAGACCTATTTAAATACGTATTATGAGAAGTTCCATTATGACAGTATCTTCTTGGTCTCGACGAAGACCGGCAGATACTATCATCAGGATGGCATTGACCGTGTATTAAAAGAAGGAAATCCAGAGAATGTCTGGTACTTCGATTTCTTAAAGTCAGACCAGAACATTTCCCTAGATGTCGATAATGATGAAGCGAACAATGATGCGGTCTCTTTGTTTATTGACTGTAAAGTCAATGATGCCAATAAACAGACGATTGGTGTCGTTGGGGTTGGCATGAAGATCCAGAGCACTGTAGATCAGATTGCGGAATTGGCCAATCAGAATGCCTTAAAAGCATATATCATCAGTGAAGATGGCCAGCTGCAGGTCACCTCGGAAAAGAATATTGATTTTGATACCGAATATATCTTCAGTCATGAAGATATCAGTGAAGAGCAATTAAAAGAATTGTTAGCTACACCAGGAGAAGGTGTCTGGCGTACCAGCAATGGACAGAAAGAATATCTGGAGACCATTCAGATTCCGAATGTGAACTGGTATCTGATGATCTCCATGACCAATATTGATGCCTTTGCGAAGAATGATGCCCGTTCGAAGACTTTATATGCGTTAATGGCAGGGTTCTTGATCCTGTTGTTCGTATTGACTTATCTGCTATTTAAGAAGATGCATACGATTGAACTGGATGATGCCAGCAAAGATGAACTGACGGGATTGTACAATCGGACAGCGACTGGGAAGGTGTTGAACCTAGAGACCAAGGAAGGCTTTGCCAAGTATGGGACATTGTTCATCATGGATGTGGATGACTTTAAGACCATCAATGATACCGGCGGACATACGTTTGGGGATGAAGTATTAGAAAAAGTTGCGGATGCCTTACAGAAGACCGTTGGCAAGAAGGGTGTAGCGATCCGCTGGGGCGGAGATGAGTTCATTGGCATCTTCACCAAAGAAGAAGCGATGCCGGAAGAAGCATTGAAGAAACTGATGCAGACGATTGAACAGATCCCATTGAAAGATGGGAAGTATGTCAGCGGCAGCTTTGGGGCAGTCAAGCTCAACGATATGGATTTCCAGCAGGCAGTCATTGCGGCAGACCATGCGATGTATGATTCCAAGAACAACGGCAAGAAGTGCCTGACGTGGTATGAAGCAGAGAAATGAGAGACGATATCATGCATGTGATATCGTTTTTTTTCTTCCTCGAGTATAATAAAGACATGAAAACGAATGTGATTGGAAAAATCTATCCTTCGTACTTTGTCTACTATAATGCAAAGCAGAAGAAGGAACGCATCAAGAGCCGGCCGGTATTGATCATCGCTGACCCAATTGGTAAGAAGGATACAGAATATACTGTCCTGCCTTTATCCACACTGTCCCGCAATGAGTTCCATAATGACGAGTATGATGTGGCTTTGGATGCCGCAAAGCTGACCAAAGCAGAACTGGATGCGGACTGTTATATCCGCACGCACAAACGGACAACGATCTATGCCTCGAATATTGATTTTAAGAAATGCATCGTGGATCTCAAACGGGAGTATCCTGGCATCTATCGGGATGTCTTGAAGAAGATGACTGCCTTTGATCAATTCATTACCAAGACGGCTCGCAGAAGACCATAGGAGATATCAGATATGGAAGATAAGCAGCAATATCTGGAAGAGATGAAAGAACTTTTCCAAGAGCTCTACCAGCAGGCAGAACAGCGGGAGAAGTCCATTCATACCGCCGCATCGTATTTATTCTTAAGTGAAGGATGTTTCTTCGGCTTAGGCGTCATTGCCTATAATTTCTTTTCCATCAAGCGCAGTGATACGTTGATGGATAAGGTATTCCTCATTGCGGCCGCAGGCACTTTATTTGCCAGTATGATCCTAGCGGCATTAGCACAATGGCATCCCAGCCGGGATGCAATCAGTGATGCGGATCTGATCCAGGTACAGATGCAGGAGACCCCGGAAGTATTTGCGGCGAAAGAACAGCGCCTGCAGTACAGCTTAGAACTTTATGAGAAGAGCACCAGCGATCTGCAGCGTACCAATGCAATGCTGAATCAAAGATTACGGGCTAGTGCCATAACATTCCTGAGCGGTACAGGAATCTTCTTATTGACCATCTGTTTGATGCTGTTTGTTTTATAAAAAGTGAATAATATCGGCATATAAGGCCTTTTTAGGCCTTTTTATATTTTCAGGGGTTTTTTAGAATGATATACTAGTATAAGCGAATTTTAGGCATTGACGGAATGCCTTTGGAAATGAGGAGCTGTTGTTCAGGGGGAAGACTCTATGTGGCATACTGAAACGGATCTTTTTGCACTTATACTCTTTTTCATTATGCTTTATAAGAACTTAAAGACGAACCGGCAGGACCACCAGCAGAAGATCCTGATCAATGTATTGGTCGTCAGTATTCTCTGCTGTATCATCGACTATATTTCTTCAGTATTGATGAATAATAACAATAACTGGTTCTTATTTAATTTATTTCTGATCTTGTATTATGCATCTATTCCTACAGTCAATGGGACCTGGCTGATCTATTTGATCTATCTTCTTTATCCAGCTGGCTCCCGCAAGCTGAAAGTAGCTATCTTTATCGCTGAAACACCTGTAATCATCTACAGTTTGATTGCACTGTCCAATCCATTTACGAATGTACTGTTTACTTTGACCAAAGATATGGTATATACCCGAGGCCCTTTGTATATGCCAATGGCAGTTTGGTTTTATACATTCTATGCCGCAATTGGTCTGATCTTTGTTTTAGTAAAGTGGAAACAGATCCATGAACGATATGATCAGTTATTCTTAGTGACATTCTTTTCAGCTTCTGTCTGTATTCCATTTCTGCAGGTGATGCATCCAGGTCTGCTGATTGCCCAGATTTCATATGCGGTTCTATTTGTTCTATGTGATGCAACCGTCGAAGAAGAAAAGAGAGAAAAGCTGGTATCTAAGATCCAGCAGCAGAATGAGGAATTGAAGGAAGCAGTAGACAGTGCAAATTCAGCAAATGCTGCTAAGTCTGATTTCCTTTCACGTATGAGCCATGATATCCGTACGCCAATCAATGGCATCTTAGGTATGACCTATCTTGCCAAAGAACAGAAGAACCCGCCAAAGACGATGGAATACCTAGATAAGATTGATACTTCTTCTCAGTTCTTATTGGGGTTGATCAATGATGTACTGGATATGTCTCATATGGAGAACCAGCAGATTGAACTGAAGGAAGAACCATATGTCATTGATGAATTAAATACGTATATTGATTCTGTGATCCGTCCACTTTGTGAAGAGAAGGGACAGTTCCTGAAGGTGGATGAAAGGCTTGTCGATTATGGAAGAATTCCGCTTGCGGATAAACTCCATGTCAATCAGATCATCTTTAATCTGTTATCCAATGCCGTGAAGTATACGCCAGAAGGCGGTATGATTTCCTACAGTATTGCAGATAAAATGCTGGATGAACACAAGATGCAGATCACCCATGTCATCTCCGATACGGGTATCGGCATGAGTGAGGAATTCCAGAAGATCCTGTTTGATCCATTCTCTCAAGAACACCGCAATGATGTCTCAAAGGCAAGGGGAACAGGACTGGGACTTGCCATTGTTAAGAAACTGGTCGACCGTATGGGCGGTACGATTGAAGTACAGAGTGCGATTGGCAAAGGCTCTACGTTCACGGTTACACTCTGCTTTGATACCATTCCTGCCGAACAGTTTGCTCAGATACAGAAAGAAAAGAATCAACAGCAGGCATGGGAGAACATCCTTGCTGGGAAACATATCTTAGTCTGTGAAGATCATCCAATGAATCAAGAAATCATTAAGACATTGTTGGAAGAGAAGAAATGTGTTGTATCCATCGGAGAGGATGGAAAGAAAGGTCTGGAACTGTTCAAACAGTCAGCCATTGATTACTATGATGCCATTCTGATGGATGTCCATATGCCAAACATGGATGGCCTAGAAGCAGCCAAAGCCATCCGTAAGTTAGACCGTAAAGATGCCAATACCATACCAATCATTGCCATTACTGCAGATGCCTTTATTGAAGACGTAAAGAAGTCCTTTGCGGCAGGAATGAATGAACATATTACCAAACCAATCAACCCGAAGGTATTGTATGAAGTATTACATGATGTGATCCAGACAAGTACGATGGACAAATAAAAGATCCGCAGGAAATTTCTGCGGATCATTTTATTACAGACTCATTAATTTTTTTACACCAACGCCATTGGCACTTAACTTTTTCATGACGGCATACATATATTCATCGGCACCATTTTTGAATGGCCCATGGATGCCAATGGTAAAGTCTAAGAAGTCATTGTACTCAGGGGAACAATGTGTCTCCCAGCGTGTGATCTCACCATATTCATTAGTATCCACAAAACCATAGGCATAGAAGTCATGGAGATGTCCTTCGGCATCATGACCGCCGTAATGACTCTGCATTGCAAAGCCATTGACACCTGCCCAGTATTTGAAACCTAATGGCTTCCAATCCGGTAAGGTAAGGGAATAGGTCAATGCCTCCATGGTTGCAGACTGCTTGACGGTCATCGGATTCGTCTTGAGATCAATCAGATTATCACCGAAATACGGAGACCAGTAGACGGCATCATCCGCAAAGACCCAAGCATCATAGGTCGCACCATCTTTGACAGCAATCTTTTCATATGCCTGATGATAGCCTTCTGCCATGCGGCTGTGGTGGGCAATCTTTTCTTCGGCACTCAGTACTTTACGTTCTGCCATTTTATTACGCCAATGGGGCATCCGAGAGTGCCCATCCTTCCACAACGCGTACACCGATTGGTTCTGGATTCTCCTTGAACTTGACGAACTCCATCGTATGCTGCAGTGTCTCTTCGCCAGTATGCAGATTCTTGATCTTCACTGTGTAGCGGATAGCACACCAGTTGTCCTTGATGATCATGTTGTCAAAATCACCCAGTTCCATGGTGAAGTGCTGGAACAGCTGACCCATCATATCCTTATACTGCTGCAGAGTGAATCTTGTCTGCTTTCCTTGGAAAGGAAGGTTGTAGTAGGCATCTGGTTCATATAAAGTGTTGCACCATTCTAACCATCCATCATAACCACCGTTCCAATTCTTGAAGCCTGTTTCCAAACGATTCTTGATTGCTGCTTCTAATTCTTTTGTATCTGTCATTTGATTTATTCTCCTTTTTTGTATGACAAAAGAAGTATAGAAAGGAGATATTTCAAATGTATTTCTGAAGTGTTGCTGAATTGTTAAAAAAACCATCCATGATGGATGGCTGATTTATATTTTGGATAAAGGAAGCGTCACGATGAAGGTGCTCCCTTTTGTTACTGTGCTTTCAACTTGAATCGTACCATTGCAGATATCAATGACTTTCTTAGCTAAGGCTAAGCCTAGACCATTGCCTTGTGTTGCATGAGAGGAATCTCCTTGATAGAACTTATCAAAGATATGTGCCATGGTATCTTCACTCATGCCGCAGCCAGTATCACTGATGGTCATGACAGCAGAAGAACCTGCACGATGCAGAGAGATATTGATCTTTCCTTTGACTGGCGTGAACTTGATGGCATTGGACATCAGGTTGTTCCAGACTAATGTTAATAAAGAATCATCCGCATTGATGCTGATCTGTTCTTCAATATCGGTATCTAAATTGATTTCTTTCTGTTCCCAGAGATTTTCATAGGAAAGAATACATTCGGTCAGCTGTTCACTGAGATTGTATGTTTTTGTCTCAGGAAAGATCTGCTGATTCTCTAATTTATTTAACTTTAGAATATTTGTGATCAATTCACTTAACTGTTTGGAATTCCGGATAATGGCATCGGTATATTCTCTTTGCGAAGAAGTGATCGGTGTTGTCTCTAATAAGGTTGCGTAGTTCTGAATGGAAGCCAATGGTGTCTTTAATTCATGTGTGACATTGGCAATGAAATCGGTACGTAATGTCTCTGTACCGGAAAGTTCTTTTGTCATCAGATTAAAGTTCTCTGTGATCTGATCCAGTTCATTGAAGTGCAGCGAACTTTTATGTTTCATTTCAATCTGTGTCGAAAAATCTCCGGCTGCAACCGCATTGGTTGCCTTTAGGATCTTCTTGACTGGTTTTTCAATGAAGAACTTATGCCAGATACCATAGAAGAAAACACAGACAAAGGATACAAAGAGAATATTGCCAAAGGTAACTGCACCGGAAAGATAGAGTGATTTATTCTCTTTGTTATAGTATTCAAAGAATAAGAAGAAATTGGAACCAACGGTAAAAGCACTCAGAAGAAAGAAAAGAACATATTCACGCCAGGTAAATAAAGGATTTATCTTTTTATGCATGTTTGATCACCGCCTTATACCCTAGACCATGAACGGTCTGAATTTCAAAATCAGTACATTCTGCTAACTTGGAACGTAAACGTGTCATATAGACATCAACAGTACGTGTACTTGCATCGGAGGCATTGTCCCAGAATTCATCCATTAACTGGGTACGGGTAAAGGTCTTGTTTGGATACGATAACAATTTAAATAATAAATTGAATTCTCGTACGGTCAGTACAAGCACTTCGTTATGATATACCGCAGTATGGGCATCCATATCCATTGTGAAAGATCCGATGGTGATCTTACGGCTGGCGGCAATCTTCGCTCTTCTAAGAAGTGCTTCAATGCGCAGCAGCATCTCATTAAGATCGACTGGTTTGACCATGTAGTCATCAATTCCAGCCCGATAGCCTTCCTGCTTGGACGCAAAGTCATCGCGTGCGGTCATGAATAGAATGGGAATGTCATTGTTCTCATTCCGGATGCGTTTGGTAAATTCATAGCCATCGATCTTCGGCATCATAATATCAGAAATAATCAAATCAAACGGATTGCCGTACATCTCATTAAAGGCATCATCGGCACTGAGGCATCCTTTGACTTCATAACCATTCTTTTCTAAGAAAAGACATACACTTTTATTAATATCCTGGTCATCATCGACCACAAGGATTCGAAACATATGAGTGTCCTCCTGTAGGCAACATTATAAACAGAATCCTCATGAAAAAGAAAAAAGAAAACGAAAAAATGTTCTTTTTAACAAAATAGCAACATTTCAGAAATGATATTGTAATATTCATTTTGTATTCTGTAAGCGTCAAAAGGAGGACAGAATATGAACAAGAAACTATATATTGTTACAGGAGCAGCAGGCTTCTTAGGAAGTGCCATCTGCCGTCAATTGGATGAAAGAGGAGACAAGGTCAGAGCCTTTGTACTGCCAAATGATAAGAGCGATGAATTCTTACCAAAGGATATTGAAGTCGTCAGAGGAGATCTCACAGATCTGAACTCTTTAAATACATTATTCAATGTACCAGAGGATACGGATGTCATTGTCATGCATATCGCAAGTATCGTAGCAATGAATCCGGAATACAGTCAGAAGGTCATGGATGTCAACGTTGGAGGGACAAAGAATATCATTCATCAATGTCTGACGCATGCCAATGTAAAGAAACTGGTATATTGTTCCAGTACTGGAGCGATTCCGGAATTGACCAAAGGAAATAAGATCAAGGAAGTAGATTCCTTTGATGAAAACCTGGTATTAGGCTGCTACAGTAAATCCAAAGCGTTAGCGACACAGGCGGTGTTAGATGCGGTGAAGAATGATAATCTGAATGCCTGTGTCATTCATCCAAGCGGCATTTTAGGACCAGAAGATTATGCGGTCGGAGAAACGACCCGTGCTTTGATCCAGATCCTGCATGGTGAATTAAGTTCTGGAATTTCCGGTTCCTTTAATCTTTGTGATGTCAGAGACTTAGCCTTTGGTGCCATTCAGGCTGCTGACAAGGGAAGAAAAGGAGAATGCTATATTCTCGGCAACGAAACAGTCACATTCAAGGAATTCTCTAATATGATTGCGGATGAAGCAGGAGTGAAGCGGATCAAGTTTTTCTTACCAGCTTCCATTGCGATGAGTGTTGCGAAAAATGCGGAGAAGAAGGCAAAGAAGAACGGCACCAAACCAGTCATGACAACATTTGTGGTCTATAACTTAGCACGGAATAATGATTTTGATTCTACTAAGGCTTTCAAAGAACTTGGTTATATGACACGTCCATATGCAGAAACAATTCATGATGAAGTCGTATGGTTGAGAGAAACAGGCAAGCTTTCATGAAGAAACCGGAGATCTGTGTTATTACCGGCGGCGGCAGCGGTATGGGCTATGAAGCAGCCCGTTATATGCCAAAGCAGAAGATCCTTGTAATCTCTGGACGTACTGTCAGCAAGCTGGAACACGCTGCTGAGCAGCTGCGTCAAGAAGGACATACTGTTTATCTTCATGCCTGTGATGTATCGAAACGCGACAGTGTCAAGGAATTAGCCGCATACGCAGCCAGTCTAGGTACGATCAAAAATGTGATTCACTGTGCGGGTGTTTCGCCGCAGATGGCAGAAGCAGAACAGTTGCTGCGGATCAATGCATTAGGGACCGTATATATCAATGAAGAATATTCGAAGGTTATGGAAGAGGAAAGTGTGATTGTGGATGTTTCAAGCAATGCGGCCTATTCGATTCCATCCATACTGAAAAGCATTGGACACTATTCGAATGTATACAAGAATGAAGAAAAGTTCCTGCACCATCTGATGAATATTGTAAAGCTGATACCAGGTGATTATACGAAGAAGGGACTGGCGTATGCGTTGTCCAAAAGTTTCGTCTGCTGGTATGCGAAAGAATCCGCCTTTGAACTAGGTCCAAAGGGAATCCGTGTCGTATCACTGAGTCCGGGGCTTGTTGCGACCGACATGGGAGAACTGGAAAAAGAAAAGGGTGCTCGTATGATTGAACGTTCGGCAGAACAGCGTATGGGAAGACCAGAAGAGCTAGGGTATGCTTTAGCAACCTTAGCGGATGAACGAAATGGTTTCTTAGCCGGTGTTGATATTTTATGCGATGGCGGCAGTACGGTATCTCCACGTAAGAGCAGTGTACTTCATTTCAGTGCGTCTGCTGCAGACTAGAACAATCTTCGGATTGTTCTTTTTTTGATATAATAAAATGGAATAAGATCATGAAAGGGACTATGACAACAATCCAACAAGATGCAGAGACAATCATTCAGCAGGTCATTCATTCAGCACTGCCAGATATTTCAGTAAAGAATGCACTGCATGAGATCAATCTAGGCAATGGGAATCTGTATGTCATCAGTATTGGCAAAGCAGGCTGGACAATGGCAAAGGCAGCCCAGGAAGTGCTTGGAGAAAAGATTACAAAAGGCATCTGTATCACCAAGTATGAACACGTCAAAGGAGAAATCCCTAAAATTACGTGTTATGAAGCAGGTCATCCCGTCACGGATGGGAATGGTATTCAGGCAACCCAGAAGGTCATTGAACTTGTACAGGAATGTACGAAAGAAGATACCATTTTATTTCTAATCTCCGGCGGAGGAAGTGCTCTCTTTGAAAAGCCATTGATTCCATTTGAAGAATATCAGGATATCAATCAGCAGTTATTGAACTGCGGTGCGGATATCAAAGAGATCAATACCGTACGCAAACATCTGTCTGCAGTAAAAGGTGGAAGGTTTGCTCAGCTGTGTGCTCCCGCCAGAGTGGAATGTATCATCCTGTCGGATGTACTGGGAGATGCACTGGACAGTATTGCGTCTGGTCCTGCCTGTGCAGATACTTCGACCAGTGAAGATGCACTGCATGTGATTGACAAGTATCAATTGAAAGTCTCAAAAATGGTTTGCAACGTTTTGAGACAGGAAACACCAAAACAGATCAATAACGTAACTACGAAAATCATCGGCAGTGTTCGAATCTTGTGCGACGAAGCTGTAAAAGTATGTACACAGTTAGGCTATGCAGTTGAAGTATGGACAACAGAGCTCAGCTGTGAGGCAAAGGATGCCGGTGGATACTTTGCGAAGAAAGCACAGGAACATTACAACGATTCCAGAAGCTATGCATTGATTGCCGGTGGTGAGACCGTCGTGCATGTCAGTGGGAATGGTCTTGGCGGCAGAAATCAGGAGATGGCTTTAGCTTGTGCGAAAGGAATCTCTGGGATGAAAGATGTCTGTTTCTTCTCGGTTGGCAGTGATGGGACCGATGGGCCAACGGATGCCGCTGGTGGAATTGTCACAGGGGAAACAAAAGAAAAGCTTGCCGCAAAGAATATCTCTTTGGAAGACAAGCTTCAGGAACATGATTCCTATCATGCCTTGCAGATGTGTGATGGCTTAGTCATTACCGGACCAACCGGCACCAACGTCAATGACTTTTCGGTGCTGCTGGTGAAGAAGTGATTTCACGATAAGCAGAAGGGGACATTCCTTTCTGTTTTTTAAATACCTTGGAGAAGTAAGTCAGATCATGATATCCACACTCTTCCGCTATTTCCTGTAAGGTTGCTTGGTTCAGGTCAATTATCTTAAGTGCATTATCAATCCGTACTTGATTGACGTATTCACTGTAATTGATCTTCATCTCTTTATGGAACTGGGTGGAGAGATAACATTTATTGACAGCATATTGATCTGCAATATGATCCAAAGAAAGATCGGAAGATGGGAACATGGCAATATAATTCAATATATCCTGGATCAGTTTGGTATGACCGCTGGTCGTATGATGCAGGACCAGTTCACAGTAATCATGGATCATGGCACGTTGGATCTCTCTGCCTTCATTCATGTTGTTCATGTTTTCAATCTGAATGGCATAGCGTCTTGAAATCTGATCCAGATAGACTGGATGGACATTTCTTCTCTGAACGGCCTTCCGATATAAGGTATTCACGATGATCATATAGTTCTTCGAATTGCGGAGAGTATTGCTGGCACGCTGTTCATAACGGAAGCGGTAGGCATTGCTTTCCATGGCCGCATTGACAGCCTGCTCATCCCCACGGGCAATGGCATCCATCATCTTTCCTTCAATGCTGTAGCGCATTTCCAGTTCTTTGATGGCATTGCGGTTGGCAACGGGCTGTTTCTCATTATAGGCAGTCTGTGCCGTCCGTGGAATGGTAATGGACTGAATCTCATAATGTTCTTTTTCATAGAGCTTCGGTGCTAAGGAATCCAATATCGCATCGACACAATTGGAAGTCGGCAGTAAAGGAATGGTTGAGAAGTACTGATTCAGATATTCATTCCTGCCGGCAGGAATTTCCATTTCTCGTGTAATCTTTTTGATTTCCTGAAAGTTAGCGGGTTCCGAAAGATAAGGACCGATCATCAGGATCTGATGATCTTTTACAGAAGGAATCACAATGTAGCTGCACTCAAATGGATCAAAGATCTTGTAGATAATATTTTTCTGTACGAAGTCTGGGTCTGGGGTAAGGAATGTATCGGAAGGATCTTTCTCAGCAGAGAACAGGGAAGCACGCAGACCGAGATCACGATGCGCATCCAAGATAAATTGAGGCCCAATAAAATCTGCCTGGATCTGCATCTGGGCAAAGATATCTCTTGTGAATTCCATATATTCGTTCATAGAGCACCTCCATTTTGACTATATTTATTAAAACATGAATTATATTTATCATAATAGCCTTAACATAAATAAAAAACAAATAAATATAAATAAAAAACTAACCTAATACTCTTTTCTGTTGTTACTTTGTACCTGTAAGCGTTACCAAATAACGCAGAAGGGGATTAATTATGAGTACAGCGAATGAAACAAAAGCAGTAAAGCCATTTGGGTTCAAAGACAAACTTGGCTACATGTTCGGTGATTTCGGAAATGATTTCACGTTCATGTTATCTTCCATGTATTTACTAAAGTTCTATACGGATGTCATGGCAGTGCCATCCTGGATTGTCGGTCTGTTAATGATGCTGGCAAGATTTGTCGATGCCATTACGGATGTCATCATGGGTCAGATCTGTGACCGTTCGAAAGTAACAGCAGCCGGAAAGTTCAAACCATGGATCCGCAGGATGATGGGTCCAGTTGCCGTCGCATCCTTCTTGATTTATGCATCTTGGTTCAAGGGCATGCCAATGACATTCAAAGTTGTATGGATGTTCTTAACATATCTGTTATGGGGCAGTGTCTTCTATACAGCAATTAATATTCCTTATGGTTCTATGGCTTCTGCCATCACTTCGGATCCAAAGGAAAGACAGTCCTTATCCACAGCCCGTACCATCGGCGGTTCCTTAGCCGGTGTCATGATGGGTGTCATTCTTCCTGTCATTGTTTATTACAAAGATGCCAGCGGAAATACTGTCTTATCCGACAGCCGTATGGTATTAGCTTCTCTTGTCTGTTCGATTGGTGCATTGATCACCTATGCCATCTGCTATTTCATGACAACTGAACGCGTCAAGATGGAAACAACACACGAGAAGTTTACATTCAGTACTTTCATCAAGACAACATTCTCTTCCAAAGCAATGATCGGTATCATCTTAGCTGCACTGATGCTGTTGTTAGCACAGCTGACGCAGAATAGTATGACCAACTATGTTTATCCAAACTATTTCCAGAATGCTTCGGCAATCTCAATCTCCGGTATGCTTGGTGTTGCTGTTATGCTTGGTATTTCTCCATTCATCGGCAAACTTGCAAATAAGTTCGGGCGGAAGGAAGTTGCTATCTTCGGCAGTCTGTTTGGTGCCGCGGCAATGATTGCCTGCTACTTCATGCATACCAAGAATGTTTATATCTTCATGATGCTCAGTGTTCTTTCTCAGGTTGGTATTGCCTGCTTCAACTTAGTTATCTGGGCAATGATCACCGATGTCATTGATGACTTCGAGATCAAGACAGGCGAGCGCAGTGATGGTGCAATCTATTCTGTTTATTCTTTCGCAAGAAAATTAGGACAGGCAGCTTCTGCTGGTCTGACCGGTGTCTTATTAACAGCCATTGGTTATACGACCGCAACAGCATTTGATGCCAATGTCACATTAGGAATCTATAACGTATACTGCTTAGTTCCAGCGGTTGGCTTTATTGCCTTAGCATTAGTCTTGAAGTTCATTTATCCATTAGGTAAGAAAGAAGTTGCTGAGAACGCTGCTATCTTAGCGGCCAAGAAAGAAAAGGCTGCGGAGTAAAACTATGCGGAATATAACAGCATTCAATCAAGACTGGAAGTTCCATAAGACCGATTCCATTCCTGCACAATATCCGCAGGATTGGGAATCCATCACACTTCCACATACATGGAATGCCGTCGATGGACAGGATGGCGGCAATGATTACTGGCGCGGTACAGCATGTTATGTCAAAGAGTTTGCATGCCCAGCGTACGAAAAAGATGGTCAGGTCTATCTGGAATTTAAAGCAGCTGCTTATACAGCAGAAGTATATTTGAATGGCACGAAACTGGCACATCATGAAGATGGATTCTCAACGTTCCGCGTTGAGATCACGGATGTCTTACTAGAGAAGAATCTGTTAGCAGTCACGGTCAATAACGAAGAGAACGATCATGTCTATCCGCAGAAGGCAGACTTCACGTTCTATGGCGGTATCTATCGGGATGTTAATTTAATCACGACGAGTCAGAAACATTTTGAACTGGTTAAAGATGGTACACCTGGTATCAAGGTCACACCTGTCGTAAAGGGCAGTGATGCGGTCGTAACCGTTGAAACATGGAGCACGGATGCGGATAAAGTGTGCGTGCATGTGGATGGACAAAGTGTGGAATCATCCATTGTTGATGGCCATAGTGAAGCAGTGATTACCATTGCCAATGCACACTTGTGGAATGGTGTAAAAGATCCGTATCTGTATACCGTTACCGCAGAATTGATACAGAACAATGTTGTCTGTGATGAAATATCCGCGCGGTTTGGCTGCCGCAGTTTCTCGGTGGATCCAAACAAGGGATTCTTCCTGAATGGTGAATCGTATCCATTACGTGGAGTATCCCGTCATCAGGATCGTCTTGGGGTTGGCAATGCATTGACCTATGACATGATGAAAGAAGATATGGAAGTCGTAAAGGAATTAGGTGCGAATACACTGCGCCTTGCCCATTATCAGCATGCGCAGGAATTTTATGATCTATGTGATGAGAATGGAATTATTGTATGGGCAGAGATTCCTTATATTACAAAGCATATGCCAAACGGCAGACAGAATACTCTGGATATGATGCGTGAATTAATTACACAGAGTTACAATCATCCTTCCATTGTCTGCTGGGGATTATCGAATGAGATTACCGCCAGCGGAAGTGCCGATGAAGATCTGATGGAGAATCATCGGTTGTTGAATGATCTTGCCCATGAAATGGACAAGACAAGACTTACGACAATGGCGCATGTCTTCATGCTGGAAACAGACAGTCCACTCATCAACATTCCAGATATTGGCAGCTACAATCTGTATTACGGATGGTATCTTGGGGATACACCAGAGAATGGTGAGTTCTTTGATAAGTATCATAAAGAACATCCGGACAGAGTCATGGGCTTCTCGGAATATGGTGCAGATATGAATCCAGACCTGCATTCCTCTCATCCAGAACGTGGTGACTACAGTGAAGAATATGGATGCGTCTATCATGAAGCATTATTAAAGTGCATTGAAGAACGCCCTTACTTATGGGCAACTCATGTCTGGAATCTGTTTGACTTTGCGGCAGATGGAAGAGATGAAGGCGGCAAACATGGACGCAATCAAAAGGGATTAGTCTGCTTTGATCATAAGACAAAGAAAGATCCGTTCTATCTGTATAAAGCAGCTTGGTCCAAAGAACCATTCGTGCATCTCTGCGGCAGCCGTTATGTTGACCGTCCAGAAGCAGAGACAGAAATTAAAGTCTATTCCAATCAAGATGAGGTCACCTTATTCGTTGATGGAAAAGAGATTTCATCTGTAAAGGCAGATAAAGTATTTACCTGGAAGATTGCATTAAATGGTGAGCATAGCATTACTGCTGTCTCTAGAACCTGCAGAGATGAAATGATGATCCGTAAAGTCGATGCACCAAATCCTGTGTACAGTATTTCCAAAGGAGAATCCATTACCAACTGGTTTGACAAGGATGACTTCAAGGAAGGATTCTATTCCATTAAGGATACATTAGGTGCTTTGATGGCAGAACCTAAGACAGCGCCAATCATTCAGCAGATCATGGCCAAGTCGGCAGAATCCCGTGGGGATGTTGCCAAGAGTACGATGGGCAATGAAATGCTGCAGAAGCTGATGGCAAAGATGTCACTGCAGGACCTGCTGAAACAGGCAGGAGAGAAAGCAGTACCGAAGGAAGCAGTGAAGCAGCTGAATGCAATGCTGCAGAAGATTGCAAAATAAAAGGAAGCATATTGACAAGAAATTTTGTCAGTATGCTCTTTTCTTTTTCGGTGGAACTGGTTCGTTTTTCATTGCACGGAATTCGGCCGGTGTCATACCGGTCTTTTTTTTGAATAACGTTTGAAAGTAACTCTGCGAACTGAAAGAAAGAATTTCTGATATCTGTAATATGGAAAGATAGGTATAAAGCAGCAGTGCCTGTGCCTGGCGAATCTTCAGGTCTGTGATATAGGAAGGTATTGTCGTTCCTGTTTCTTGATGGAACAGGACAGACAGGTACTCACTGGACATGGCAATGTGATCGGCAATTTCAGAAACAGTCAATCGTTTTTGATAGTTCTCCCGAATATAGATCAAGGCATCTTTGATCTTCTGGTTCTGTACAGAAGGGAAAGGAATCTCATTGACCATATTTGCAAAGGTAAGTGCAATTGGAGTACTCTCATTCATTGCAATTAATTGATTCAGAGTACTACAGGATTCAATCTTATGCATGAAGACCTGTCCCATCTGATAACAGGTCTTGGCATCTGCGCCGCCTTTGACAGCGGCTCTTAAACATAATGTATTCAATATGATCATGGCATTTTTATAATGACGGACGCTGTCATAGCCAAGCTGAGGGACAACACCCTGGAAGGAACCAATGTTCTTCAGTTCATTGACCATGCCGTGTTCAACATAGAACAGCATCTTTTCTTCATACGTGTTGTCTGCTTCGACAGTGTTGGCTTCATTATCGAATTGAACCTGCTCGGTATGGACCAGTTCTTTATAGATGTCGTCATTCTCAAAGGTGCCAAGGATCTCTTCGGAAGAATAGTTCTTCTGGTTGATCAGACCTCCTAAGACACACAGAAGATTGATGAAATCATTGAGTGAGTAGGAACGAAGAGACTGAAAGAAAGCTTCTGCCTGTACAAGCGTATCTGCTTGAATCGGCACCTGCAGATTGATCAGAATGGAACGGATCTGATTTGCGGAAAGAGTTCCAAAGAAAACGGGGCCGGCAATAATATCCATGCCGCTTTCAATGTCATGAATCTTACCGAACAACAGCATATCCTTCGTGACGAGACAGGATACATCATTTATATTAGAAAAATTCATACGAAGAGAAGCACTCCAGTCAATATCAATAGGATAGGGAGCGTACTGGATCAACATTTCTTCCTTGTCAAAAAGGGCGAAAGGACACTTCGTCAATTTCATTTCCTGTTGTAGTAGATTAGATAGAATGACTGTTTTCATCTTTGAAAATTATAATATCTCATTTAAATATGAAATACAAGGAACTGGATTATGACTATATTGACAGTATTCGAGAACGCTTACATTAAAGGAGATAAATATGGCAAAGTTCAAAAAAGAGTTTCTATTAGGTGCTGCAACGGCAGCTCATCAGGTCGAAGGAAACAACATTCATTCAGATTATTGGGTACAGGAGAATCTTCCACATTCTCAGTTTGTGGAACCATCCGGTCTGGCCGTGGATCATTACAATCGGTATGCCGAAGATATTCAGCTGATGAAGAAGGCAGGTCTCAACGCGTATCGTTTTTCCATTGAATGGGCAAGAATTGAACCGGAAGAGGGACACTTTGATGAAAAGGAAGTACAGCATTATCTGGATGTGATCCACTGCTGCAAAGAGAATGGATTGGAACCTGTTGTGACCTTAATGCATTTCACCAGTCCAGCATGGCTGATCCGTAAGGGAGGCTGGGAAAATCCTTCGGTTGTGGAATCATTCCGTACATATACCTCCTACATCATTTCGAAAATCGGCAGGGAAGTGAACTATGTATGCACGATCAATGAAGCGAATATGCGTCTGCAGTTAGCGGATTTGATCCGTTCCATGATGGCACGTATGATGGCACAGGCATCTGATTCTTCCAAAGAAGAATCAAAAGTACAGATGGGCATTAACTTAAAGGCAAACATGCAGATGGCAGCGATGGAATCTGCTAAGGCTTTTGGTCTAGAAGATCCGCGGAAGGTTGCTGTCTTTGTCAGCGGCTGTACAGCGGAAGGCGACGAACTTGTCATGAAGGCACATCGGGCTGCGGTGGAAGAAATCAAGAAACAGTTCCCAGAGATCAAAGTTGGATTGACGTTATCACTGCATGATATTCAATATGTTGAAGGCGGCAAAGAAAAAGCAGATGCGGCATGGAACGATGAATTCCTGCATTATCTTCCGTACTTTAAGAACGATGATTTCTTAGGTGTCCAAGGATACTCACGCAACGTGTTTGATGCAAATGGGGAAACCAAGCCGAAGGATTATCATGGCGCAACGCAGATGGGATATGAGTACTACCCAGAGACCATCGGACATATCGTCAGAAGAGCTGCGGAAGATTACCATGGCACAATCTTAGTAACAGAGAATGGAATTGCGACGGCAGATGACAAACAGCGGATTGCCTATCTGGATCAAGCAACCAGTGATATTCAGGCATGTATCAAAGATGGTATTGATGTTCGCGGATACTTCTGCTGGAGCTTATTAGACAATTTTGAATGGCAGAAGGGATTTGCCATGCAGTTTGGTCTCATTGCCGTCGATCGTCAGAATGCCTGCAATCGAACACCGAAGGAAAGTTTGTCTTTCTTAGGAAGTCTGGTGGAGCACGCATGAAGACCGGTGTGCAGCAGGTACAGTTCCGTAGTATCCTCAACAAAAACGAAACAGCAGACAGAGCCTTAAAGGCAATGAAGGAAAGCGGCTATGACGGTATTGAATTGAACCGTTTTATGATCCATAAACTTCCCTGGCATATCCGTATGCTGACAAAGGCAGCCGGAATGGCAATGGGTGCAGGCGGCAACTTAGACTGGCATTCTTTGATTGAAACAAATCATTTAGAGGTACTGTCGCTGCATTGTGATTTAGGCACATTGGAAAAGAATCCGGAAGAAGTCATAGCAGAAGCACAATCGTATCATACGAACAAAATTGTTTTAACAGGAATGTATCATTACGACTATAGCGATGAAGAAGCAGTATCGGATTTGATCAATCGTTTGAACGCAGTCGGGAAACGTTTAAAAGAAGATGACATGATGTTCCTGTATCACAATCATAACTGCGAATTTTTGGAAGACAGCCAACAGCGTAAAGCATATGACCGCATCATTGCGGAAACAGATCCAGCGTATGTCAATTTTGAATTTGACAGCTACTGGGCAATTGAGACAGGAGCAGACCCATTGATATGGATGAAGAAACTTGGCACACGCATGAAGCTGTATCACATCAATGACCGCGGTTGCCGCCCACAGGGGAAGGCTGGCTCGATTCTGAAAAGTGATGGGATGGAACTTGACACCGGTAATATGAATCTGGAAGCTTACTTAAAACAGGCAGAAGAGAATCAATGTGAAGCAGTAATCTTAGAGATGCATCGGAATTGGATCCATAATGATCCGGTGGAATCGATGCAGATCAGTGGAAAGTTCTTGGCGAGAATGAAATGAGAGCGATTGATTGTAAGACCAATGGACTATGGAATCCGATTGGCATGAGTGCAGCCCATGTCTTTTTCTCATGGTGCTGTGAAGACGGCAGTCAAACTGCCTATGAGATTCAGATCAAGTGTGGAAATCAAACGGTAATCGATACAGGCAAAGTCATCTCTGAATGTATGCATGCATCCTTTGACCTGCAGGTACAAAGTAAAGAAAGATATACATGGCAGGTACTTCTCTTTGATGAAAAAGGAGAAGAAGGAATCTGGAGTGAACCTGCTTCTTTTGAATATGGTCTTCTCCATGGCAAAGATTGGCAGGCAGAATGGATTACCCCAGAGCTGACACCGCTGAAAAAAGATGCGGATCATCAGCCCGCAGGTATACTGCGGAAATTATTTGAAGTGACAAATCAAGATAACGCAAGGCTATATGTGACAGCCCATGGAATCTATCAGATCCTGCTCAATGGCAAAGAAATCACCGATGCGTTATTGACTCCTGGTACGGGTGAATATGGTAAACATCTTTCGGTACAGACCTGTGATGTCAGTCAATTTGTTCGCGTAGGGTCGAATGAGATCCAAGTGACATTAGGTGATGGCTGGTACCGCAGTACCAGCGGTGTCGATGGTGACCGGAATCTATTTGGTAATGACATCAGTCTATTGCTGCAGATGGAAAGCCATGGAACCATTCTTGTAAAAAGTGATGTGAGCTGGCAGGGCAGCGCCAATGGACCAATCCGCATGAATGACCTGCAGCAGGGAGAAGTATATGATGCCCAGAAGGAAACAATCGAAGATTGGCATGAGGTCAAAGTCCTTTCTTTTGGCTATGACAATCTGACTGGTACGGATACACTACCCATCAAAGGTCATGAAGTATTTGATGGAAAAATTCTGCACACATCAAATGGTGAAACGGTCATTGATTTCCAACAGAATCTTGCCGGACAGATCAAGCTCCATGTGAATGCACATGCCGGTGACAAGATTGTATTGACCCAAGGTGAGACATTGGATGAGAATGGCAACTTTACCCAGGAGAACTTTCAAGACCGTAAGCGTCATAAAGAAGGCGGAACACAGCAGAAGATTACTTACATCTGTAAAGAAGGAGAGAACTCCTTTCAATCGTATTTCACGATCATGGGTTTCCGCTATGCGAAGTTAGAAACGGAAATCAATCCAGAGAAGATACAGATACAGGCAGCCGCAGTCTATTCCGACATGAAAGAGACAGCCGAATTTACTTCTTCCAATCAGGATCTGAATCAGTTATTTCAGAATGCGGTATGGTCTATGAAGGGTAACTTCTGTGATATTCCTACGGACTGTCCAACAAGAGAACGGGCAGGCTGGACTGGCGATGCTGGTGTATTTGTGACAACGGGATTACAGCTGATGGATTCTTATCCGGTTTTCCGGAAATGGCTGGCGGAATGCCGTGCTCTTCAGTATGAAGATGGAAGAGTTGCCAACATTGCGCCAACCAATCATAAGGCAACGATGTTCTCCGGCATGTTATCTGGTTCGGTTGGATGGGGTGATGCGTGTATCCTTGTTCCATATGCAATGTATCAAGATACAGGCGATACATTTGTCTTGAAAGAAAACTACCATATGATGAAGAAGTGGTATGGCTATTTAGAAGACCGTGCCCAGCAGAAACCATTAAAGAAATTATTTTCTAAAAATCCGTATGAGAAATATACGATTGATTCTGGCATTGATTATGGTGAATGGTGTGAACCAGGTGTTGGCACGGAGGCAATGCGTAATCCAAACAAGAGTGTTGGTACAGCATATCTTTATTATTCCGGAAAGCTGCTGACAGAGATTGCCGAGCTTTTAGGAAAGAAGGAAGATGCTGCACACTATGCTGAAGTATCTGAACTGGCAAAGAAAGCATACAATGCAGTATTTACAGATCATGGAAGGATTCATTCTGAGCGGCAGGCAGAATATGTCAGAGCTATTTCCTTTGGCCTGTTAAGTGAATCAGAAACAAAACAGGCAGCAGAGGATCTGAATGCAATGGTCATTGCCAATCACTATCATTTGAATACCGGTTTCTTAAGTACACCGTATCTGTGTAAAGTGTTAGCAGAGTATGGGTATGTGGATACTGCATATCAATTACTTCTGCAGACAGATTCTCCATCCTGGCTCTATGCCGTGAAAAAAGGCGCGACAACCATCTGGGAGACCTGGAATGGCATGGATGAAAATAACCATCCTTCCAATTCTTTGAATCATTACAGTTATGGTGCCGTCTGCGGATGGCTGCTGGATGGCATCTGCGGTATTCATTATCAAGACGGCCATGTTACGATTCAGCCAATTCTGGATAAACATTTATCCTATGCAGAAGGCAAGGTAAAGACACCATGCGGTACGATACAATCCGGCTGGACGATCAAAGATCAGAAAGCTGTACTGCATGGTACGATTCCGTATGGCATGCATGCAGAGATCATTCTGCCGGATGGAATCAAAAAGAGTCTGCATCCAGGAACATATGAAATTGAAACGGAGATCAGCGCATGACAAAGATTTACTGCAATCCATTGAACTTTTCTTATAAATATCAGTTCAACCAAGAAAAAGATAAATGTCATTTGAACCGAGAAGCAGCAGATCCTTCACTGATCTTGTTCAAGGATAAGTATTATCTTTTCCCAAGTATGACAGAAGGGTACCTTGTCAGTGATGACCTGGTCCAATGGGAACAGAAAGAACTGCCGAAAGAACTTCCATTGTATGATTATGCTCCGGACGTCAGAGCCGTTGGAGACTGGATGTATTTTTGTGCCAGCCATCATGACAGTCCATGTGACTTCTATCGGACAAAAGATCCGGAAAGCGGCATCTTTGAAAAAATCGATGGGACTTTTGACTTCTGGGATCCGGATCTGTTTATTGATGACGACGGCCGGATGTACTTTTATTGGGGCTGTTCCAACGCCACACCAATCTATGGTGTGGAACTGGATCCTGAGACTATGCACCAAATAGGAAGATCTGCAGCTGTAATCTCAAACAATAACAAGCGAATGGGCTATGAACGTCTAGGTGAAAACCATCACTATAATCCAGCAGAGAATATCTATGTCAGAATGCTGAAGGAAAATGCTGCAAAACAAATGGGATGCAGAGCGGAAGATATCAAAGACCTCGGGCCAATCATCGCAGCCATGCCGCAGCAGTATCAGATGCAGATCAAGAATATGCTTTCTGACAATCCTTACATTGAAGGTGCCTGGATGACAAAGCATGCAGGGATCTATTATCTGCAGTATGCATGCCCTGGGGCGCAATACAATACCTATGCAGATGGTGTCTATGTATCCAAGAATCCATTAGGCCCATTTACACCTGCCAAGAACAATCCGTATTCCTATTCACCAGGCGGCTTCCTGCCTGGAGCAGGACATGGCAGTACAATGGAAGACCGTAATGGAAATCTCTGGCATACATCAACAATGCGCATATCCATCAACCATACATTTGAAAGAAGAATTGGTCTTTGGCCAGCGGGCTTCGATGCAGATGGAGAACTATTCTGCAATCAAAGATATGGAGACTGGCCAATGAAGACAGACAGAACAGATCTTTGGGAAGAACCAGAATGGATGCTGTTGTCCTATGGAAAGAAAGCAACAGCCAGTTCGGAAGCACTGCCGGCATCGAATGCAGTCAATGAGAATGTCCAGAACTGGTGGAAAGCAGAAGAAGAGGATGCCGATGCCTGGCTGAAACTGGATCTAGGTGAAGTGATGAATGTCCATGCAGTACAGATCAATTTTGCTGATGATATGGGATTGGTCGATCTGCCTGAGGGTGCCTCTTTCATAGGAGATACGGGAAGAGGAAGATATATCGAAGAACGCAGAATGCATACTGGATGGCTGTTAGAATGCAGTGAAGATGATATTCATTGGGATATTCTTAAGGATAAACAGAATGCAGATTCCGATCTCCCTCATGATCTTGTAATTATCCAAGAGGGAAAGAAGATGCGGTATCTGCGTCTCTGCAGAATCGAACTCCCATACAATCAGACAGCATGCGTATCAGGTCTGCGTGTGTTTGGCCAAGGAAATGGAAGTGCTCCCTTGCCAGTTGAATCTCTGCAGACAGATCGGTATGAGCCGATGTCGATGAAACTGACATGGCATGGTTTTGCTGAAGGGTACAATGTGCTGTGGGGCTATCGTCCAGACAAGCTGTATCACAGCTGTCTTGTATATGGAAAACAGGAAGCTGATATCCGCGCCTTGGACAGTGAAAGCGAATATTATGTCCGTGTGGATGCCTTCAACGAAAATGGCATTGTACATGGTATCGTTAAGCATGTTGAATAGAGTGGAAAAGCAGTTGCCGAAATGGTGACTGCTTTTTTGCTGACGTGTATTAATTTGGCTAAATATATAAAAATTAGATATTTCATATAATTAACACGAAATAATGTACAAAATAGCGAATATACATATATGTAAGCGCTTTATTAAAATGTATATTTTCTAATGTAAAGAGATTCAACTTGAATTTACGGAGTACAAGAAAGCGAGAAATAAGATGAAAAAGAAAAAAGAGATGGATGAGAATCATTTGAGTTTCAAAAAATTGTTGTTATGGAAGTCTTCCGATGTATCTGCAGCATGGGTCAATGTCATTGCACTGACGTATCTGTCTGTGTATGCAAGTGATACGTTAGGAATTGATATCCGATTGGTTGGTACGTTATTACTGGCAAGTAAGATCATTGATGCAATCACAGATCTGTTTGCAGGAATCCTTGTGGATAACACACATACAAAGTGGGGCAAGGGACGTCCTTATGAAATCGCAATTGTTGGAGAAACATTATGCACACTGCTGATGTTTGCGGCAAGCCCATCTTGGAGCCTTGCAGCGAAATGTGTATGGCTGTTTGTAACCTATATGTTTACGTATTCCATTTTTGCAACATTGAGAAATGCAGCCAATGTTCCTTATACGATCCGTGCATTCTCTAACAATAAAGTTGTCATTCGTAAAGTAGCTTCCTATGGGGGCATCATAACGATGGCTACTTCAATACTATTATCCATTGTATTCCCAATCATTGTCTCAAAAGTAGCGACTTCCGCAGCAGGCTGGACAGCCGCAGTTGCGATTGTCATGGTCCCAGCAACACTCATTGGTGTTCTTCGTTTCATCTTCATTAAAGAGGATCCAAAGGTGGATGCAGAAGCCATTCAGGAACCGATTCGTTTTAAAGAACTCGCTTTATTGTTCCGCAAGAATAAGTATGTATGGTTCTTTGCCTTCATGATGCTGGCATTTAACCTGATGACAAACTTAGCAGTCAGTACGTATTACTTTAAGTGGATTCTTGGAAACATTGGTTTCTTGTCTGTCTTCAGTGCCATTTCAATGCTCACACTTCCTGTAATGGCAATCTTCCCCAAGATCATGCAGAAGCTTGGTATGTGCCGGATGATCATCCTCTTTGCAATCATGAGCATTGTTGGTTACATCATTATCTTCTTTGCAGGCACAAATGTTTACATTGTAATGATTGGCGGCGTATTGTCCAGTTTGGCAACCCTTCCGTTATCCTACTATGGTGTCCTGTTCATTATGAATATCTGTGATTACAACGAAATCATTGGACTACCTCGTATGGATGGTTCCTCACAGATCTTATCCAACTTATCTTCTAAGGTAGGTGCAGCATTAGGCAGTTTCGTTACTGGTATTGTATTAGCAGCTGGTGGATATGTATCTGCTTCCGGTGTTTCGGAACAGTCTGCCAGTGCATTACTGTCCATCCGTGCAGATTATGCATTGATTCCAATTCTTCTGCTCTTCATCATTATCATCTGCTGCAAGGAATTTGAAAAATTAGAAAAACTGCTGGCAGAAAAGAAAGCTGCCGAAGCTTCCAATCCAGAAACAGCAGCACAGTAAAAATAAAAAAGGCGGATGTTCAATCCGCCTTCTTACTAGAATTGCGATATTCCGTTGGTGTCATACCAACTGCTTCATGAAAGATATTTGCAAAGTAATTACGGGAGGAGAAGGACAGATGGTCTGAAATCTCCTGCAGGGACATTGGCGAATGAAGCAGCAGTAGTTTGGCTTGTGAGAGCTTCGCATTACGAATATAGTCATTGATCAGCATGCCAGTCTCTGCTTTGAAACGTTTGGAAAGATAGTATTTTGTATAGCCAGTGCGTTTGGAAAGAGTATCCATTGTAATCTTCTCTTCTGAATGAAGCTCAATATAGTCACAGCATTCTTGGATCTTTGGAGAAATGCCAGGCCGCTTCTTATGATCATGGACACGATGAATGAAATCGTCATAAATGGCCAGTGTCAGTTGATCCAGTTCGGCTTTGTTCTGTGAAGATTCTACGGTATTGATATACGAATCTCCTAGACTGTAGGCTTCATCCGGAGAGAGGCCGCCATCAATTGCCGCACGCGTGACAAGTGATATGAAGACAATGATTGAAGTCTTTGCCTGCCGCAGAGGATCTTTTCCTTTCACCGGTACACCATTCGAAATGGAACGGCTTGCAGTCAAAGCCTGACGGTAATTTAGATTTCCTTCTCTGACCATGGAAAGCAATGCCTGTTCGGTATCCCAAACGTGTTCATGATGCAGGAAAGAACCTGTATTCTGCAAGGTTTCTGAAACAATGGTTTCACTATTGATATCTGCATTACGGATCCATTCATGATTGATGCAGTAATGCAGCATTACAACATAACGCATGTTGATCATGTTTGGAATGACTGGAATATGTTTCAAGGCTTCTCGGAAACGATTGGCAAAGGCTACTGTAATTTTTTCACTGCTGGAAAGATACGCATCAATAGCCTGAGTACTGATGTCTTGATAAAAGGCAGGGCCAATGACCCAGCAGTTTACCAGCTTATTGTCTTCATATTGAAAAGCAGCAATCCATTCCAGGCCAATCGCGCTGCCTAAAGTGATTGGCATACGATGATTACGGCTGTAAGCAAGCATGGTCTCTTTACAGCCAAGCAGAGAAAAAGCATCCAGCATTACGGAAGCGGCTGAATCCGTTGTACTTAAAAGTGTTCCATCGCTGCTATAGCAGGCTGTATCAATTTGATCCGTACCCTTGATCAAACTGGAAAAAAGCTGCATATCGGTTTCATTCATAACAATATTGTAACACGTTGCACATTTGAAGTTGAAGGTTCATCGAACAGATTGAGAGGAAAAATATGAGAAGAACAATATCTTGGAATAACGATTGGAAGTTCTATAAAACAAACACAGAAAGTGAAATGATCTCACTTCCGCATACATGGAATGCACAGGATGGGCAGGATGGTGGAAATGATTACTACCGCGGTACCTGCACGTATGAAAAAGAATTTGGCAATATTCCGCATAACGAAACAGACCGGGTCTATCTGGAAATCCCAGGTGCCGCTTTTACTTCTAAGGTCACGCTGAATGATATGGTGATTGCCCAGCATGAAGGCGGGTATGGTCTGTTTCGAGCTGATATGACGGATGCCTTAAAGACAGAAAATATACTCCGTATTGAAGTTTCCAATGAAGTCAGTGATCATGTATATCCGCAATATGCGGATTTCACGTTCTATGGCGGTCTATATCGTGGCGTGAATCTGGTGATTGTTCCGGAACAGCATTTCTCTCTAGATGATGATGGTTCCTGCGGCGTTTATGTGACAGCAAATGTGGCAGAAGATTACCAGTCAGCCGAAGTTAAAGTGAAAGCGAGAATCAATGGAACTGGCAAAGTATGCTTCACCATTGGAACAAAGAGTGTCTTTGCACAGATTCAAGCAGGCGTCGCCACCGCAACGATTTCTCTCAATCCCGTTCATCTTTGGAATGGGCTAAAGGACCCGTATTTATATACCTTGAAAGCAGTCAGCGAAAGCGGCGATGAAGTGATTGTACGCTTTGGCTGCCGGCGATATGCATTAGATGCGAATAAGGGATTTTTCTTAAATGGCACTTCTTATCCGCTTCGTGGTGTCTCTCGTCATCAGGACCGCAAAGGAGCAGGCAATGCCTTGACCCTGGATATGCAGAAGGAAGACATGACAATCATCAAGGAGATTGGGGCGACTACATTACGTCTTGCGCATTATCAACAGTCACAGGAATTCTATGATCTCTGTGATGAGAATGGCCTCGTAGTATGGGCAGAGATTCCTATGATTTCCAAGTTCATGCCAAAAGGAAAAGAGAATTCTTTGTCACAGATGAAAGAACTGGTGAAACAGAACTATAATCATCCGAGCATCATCTGCTGGGGATTATCCAATGAAATCACTGCAGCAGCACCGGTCAGTGAAGAAATGCTTGCCAATCATCGTGAATTGAATGATCTCTGCCATCGATTAGATCCGAAACGTTTCACGACAATGGCAGATGTCTTTATGCTGGAGACAGACAGTGAACTGTTAAAAATTCCGGATGTGAATAGTTATAACTTGTATTTCGGTTGGTATCTTGGCGAACTGGAGGAGAATGATTCTTTCTTCGATGAATATCATAAGACTTACCCAGAACGAATTATTGGTTTTTCGGAATATGGTGCGGATGCCAATCCGCAGTATCAATCAGCACATCCTTCCAAGGGAGACTATACAGAGAGCTATCAGGCTCTCTATCATGAACATCTTTTAAAGATGATTGAAGAACGTCCATATTTATGGGCAACACATGTTTGGAATCTTTTTGACTTTGCGGCAGATGGCAGGGATGAAGGCGGCAAGCACGGAGAAAATCAGAAAGGTCTTGTGACCTTCGACCGAAAATTAAAGAAAGATGCATTCTATCTTTATAAAGCTGCCTGGAACCATCAAGAACCATTTGTCCATCTCTGCGGCAGCCGGTATGTAGACCGTATTGAAGAAGAAACGGAGATCAAAGTCTATTCCAATGAAGAAGAAGTTGAACTGTTCGTCAATGGCATATCGCAGGGAAAACAGAAGGGTCATATCATCTTCCGTTTTGCAATGAAGATGGAAAAAGGCGAATCATATCAGATTGAAGCTAAGAGCGGACAGATATACGACCACATGAACATCCGCAGCGTATCCGAACAAAATCCTTCGTACCTGTATGCAGGCACGAAGACAGTATCAAATTGGTTTGATACTTCAGAGATCAAGCCAGACTTCTATTCGGTTGAAGATACCCTTGGTGAATTGAAAATGAATCCAAAATCGGGCGCTATCATCAATCAAATGATGGAAGAAGGCGCCAAGGCAAGAGGAGATGTCGCGGAACAGGTGAAAGACAATCCAGCACTGCAGAAGATGCTGGGAAGACAGAAGCTGATTTCAATTCTGAAACAGAGTGGGGCTGATGAAAAAACAGTAAAGCAGTTGAATCAAGTTCTTCAGTCTATTCCAAAAAAATCGTAAAGAAATATGGTTCATCAAGCAATCAAACAAACTTTTCTTGATGGACCTTTTTAAATTTGAAATGAAAGTAATGAGGTTGGATATATGAATGAGTGGCATTTAGCAGTCGATATTGGTGCTTCTTCTGGAAAAGCACTTGCTGGGAGAGTGGAAAATGGCAAGATCATTACGAAAGAAATCTATCGTTTTCAGAACTCGCAGATAGAAAAGAATGGTCATCTGTGCTGGCAGATTGAGAGCCTGATAAAGAATGTGATCATCAGTTTAAAGGCATGTACTCAACGTGGAATTATTCCAGCAAGTGTCGCTATCGATACCTGGGGCGTTGACTTTGTATTGTTGGACAAAGATGGAAAGATGCTTGGCGATGCAGTATGTTACAGGGACTCCCGTACCAAAGGTATCCAGGATGAACTTGCGGCAGAACACATCATTACCTTTGAAGAATTATATGAACGTACTGGCATTCAATATCAGCCGTTCAACACCATCTATCAGCTTGTTGCTCTGAAGAGAGAGCATCCAGAGCAGATTCAGAATGCAGAAACATTCTTGATGATTCCAGAATATTTAAATTATATTCTGACTGGTGTCAGTATGAATGAATATACGAATGCTACAACAACTGCACTTGTTAATGCAGAATCGAAGACATGGGACCATGAGATTCTAGAGCGTATAAGCATTCCACGAAAATTATTTGGGAAACTTCAGATGCCTGGAACGAAGGTCGGAAGACTGACATCAGAGATTCAGAAGATCGTCGGTTTTGACTGCGATGTGATCCTGCCGGCAACGCATGATACAGGAAGCGCTTTTGCGGCAGTGCCGGCTGGCGAACATTCTATCTTCCTATCTTCTGGTACATGGAGCCTTCTTGGAGTTGAAAATGAAAAGCCATCTACTAACGAAAAGAGCAGAATGGCTAACTTCACCAATGAAGGCGGCGTGGAATATCGTTACAGATACTTGAAGAATATTATGGGTCTTTGGATGATCCAGTCTGTACGGAAAGAAGAAAACCAGGAGAGGGAAGAAGAAGTCAGCTTCCCAGAACTGATTGAAGAAGCGAAACAGGCAACCAGATATCCTGGCAGAGTCAATGTCGATGATGACCGCTTCCTATCACCAATCTCCATGAAGAATGAAGTATCAAAGGCATGTATCAAAGAAGGCTATGAAGCACCGCATAGTACCGGTGAAGTCCTGCAGTGCATCTATCAGAGCCTGGCAGAAGATTATGCAGCAACCATTAAGAAGTTGGAAGAACTGACAGGGAATACCTATGATGCAATCAATATTGTGGGCGGAGGATGTCAGGATATGTATCTAAACCAATTGACAGCTAATGCAACAGGCTTGCCAGTCTATGCTGGACCAATTGAAGGCACTGCTTTAGGGAACCTAATTGTGCAGTTCATTCAGGCTGGTGACTACAAAGATATTGCAGACGCAAGAAAAGCAATCAGAGAGAGTTTTGACATTAAGGAGGTCAGACTACTATGAGTTATACAGAAGCAGAAGAATTATATAAGAGCTACGGAATCAATACTGAAGATGCAATTACAAAGGCAATGAACAAAGCTATCTCCATGAACTGCTGGCAGGCAGACGATGTTGTAGGATTCGATAATCCACATGGCGGTGCCGGCAATGGCATCCAGACAACAGGCAACTACCCTGGCAGAGCACGGAACTTTGAAGAGCTCAAGGCAGACTTCCTGAAAGCAGCATCTCTGATTCCAGGCAAGAAGAGATTGAATCTTCATGCCTGCTATGCAGTATTTACGGATGAGAATCCATACGTAGATAGAGACAAGATTGAATACAAGCATTTTGTACCATGGGTCGCATTTGCCAAAGAAAACAATCTGGGATTGGATTTCAATCCAACAATCTTCAGTCATCCGATGGTCAAGGATGGCATGACACTTTCTTCTCCTGATTCTGAAGTACGGAGATTCTGGATCAATCACTGTATTGCCTCCAGAAGAATTGCTGAAAAGATGGGCGAGGAACTGAATGATAAGGTGCTGAATAATGTCTGGATTCCAGATGGCTTCAAGGATACACCAGCAGATCGTCTGGCACCACGACAGAGATTAAAGGGAGCACTGGATGAAATCTTTGCGGAAAAGTGCCCGCATGTCATCGATAGTGTTGAGTCAAAGTTCTTTGCAGTTGGTGTCGAAAGCTATACGACTGGTTCCAATGAATTCTATATGGGATATGCGGCAACCCATCCGGGTGTCTATAATCTGCTGGATGCCGGACACTTCCATCCAAGTGAACACGTCTCCGATAAAATCTCAGCTCTATTGATGTACTTTGACTACATCCCGCTGCATGTGACGAGACCTGTGAACTGGGATAGTGATCACGTCGTTGCCTTCGATGATGAGACAAAGGAAATCTTTAAGGAGATTGTACGCAATGACGCCTTGAATAAATCGATGATCGGTCTGGACTGCTTTGATGCATCCATCAATCGAGTTGCGGCCTGGGTCATTGCAACTCGCAATGCTGAGAAGTGCCTGCTATATGCACTGTTGCAGCCAAATAAGGAATTAAAAGAAGCAGAGTATGCGGGTGACTATACTAAGAGACTGATGCTGCAGGAAGAAGTCAAGACACTGCCGTTTGATGAAGTATGGCGTGAATACTGCCGCAGATGCGATGTACCGCAGGGCAGAGACTGGTATGAGACCGTCAAGCAGTATGAAGATGAAGTGACATCGAAAAGGAAGTAAGAGAGATGAACAGTATATTAGAACTTGAATGCATGAAGGGATTTATCCGTTTATGTACCGATGGATTTAATCAGGGGTGGCATGAACGCAACGGCGGCAACCTTACCTACCGCATGAAAGAGGAAGAAGTGGAACAGGCAAAGCCATACTTCAATGCACCTCGTGAATGGAATGATATGGGTGTACAGGCAGAACAGCTTGGTGGTTCTTACTTTATTACAACGGGATCTGGCAAGTATATGCGTAACGTTGCATTACAGCCAGAAAAGAATATCGGCATTGTTGAAATCAATGCGGAAGGGAATGCATGGCGGATCGTATGGGGACTGGAAGATAATGCAAGACCAACCTCAGAATTCCCATCTCATTTTCTGAATCACAGTGTGCGTGCTTCTGTTACAAATGGAAATGACAGAGTCATTTATCACTGTCATCCGGCAAATCTGATTGCCTTGACTTTTATTCTTCCTTTGGATGACCGTACATTCTCACGTGTTCTTTGGAAATCGATGACCGAATGTCCTGTCATTTTTCCAGAAGGGGTCGGTGTTGTTCCGTGGATGGTCCCTGGCAGTGCGGATATTGCCAAAGCAACTTCCAAACTGATGAAGAAGTATCAGGCAGCTGTCTGGACACATCATGGATTATTTGTAACTGGTCCAGACTTCGATACTGCATTTGGACTGGCACATACGATTGAAAAGAGTGCGGAGATCTATATTAAGGTTCTTTCTACGGGGAAGAACATTCTGCATACAATTACGGATGATGATCTGCGTGCTATTGGCAGAGATTTCCATGTCACAATCAATAAAAAATTTCTGGATTAATAAAAAACAACACGATGATCAAAATGATCACCGTGTTTTTAACTGTTTCTATTTGACAAGTTCCTTTGCCTGTTTGCCGGTCATGTGTTCAATATCCATTCTTAAGATACATACAATGGATAAGGTCTTCTGTACTTCCTGCTCCAGGTCATTGGCATCACCTGTTCCATACTTTGTGCCAATGGCACGAAGAGCCTGCTCCAATTCTTTTGGATCCTCTACAATGGTAATCTTGCCAAAGGCAATAACACTCTTGAAATGGGTGGTATAACGTTCTGGGACAATCACATCCTGATCAATGACCGAGAAAGATGCTTTACTGCAGTTACGAATGGCATCAATCTTGTGACCCGTCTTGGCACAATGAAAATACAGGGCACCATTGTCATAGACATAGCTGATGGGAACAGAATATGGATAACCGTCATCTCCCAGTAAGGCGAGGGTGCCTGCGGTATTCCGCTGTAAGATCTCTTCGATTTCTTTTTGATTTAATTCCTGTTTAAATCTGCGCATTGGTTGGAACATAAAGGTACCTCCTGAATAATAGATACCTTACTATATTTGTATTTGATATGCAAAACAGAAAGAAAGTGCAAAAATTGAAAGAACAGAATTTGCAATGTTTTGCTCTGATTTTTCAATCGAGTTAAATTTCAAATTTCTTATACTGAGTACGTTCAAAGGGAATAGCGCTTACATCTCCGCGGAATCTAAGCGATGTTTCGAACAAAATAAATTAGGAGGGATTATGAATTTTAAAGATAAAATGAGCAACTTCTTTATGAAGATCAGCCCAGCGATCAACAAAGTTGGTCAAAATAAATATCTCCGTACCATTTCCAATACAATGATGGGTACTTTAGGTCCTTTGATGGTAGGCTCGATTGCAGTCCTGCTGTTAGCGTTCCCAGTCGATGCTGTAAAAACATTTATTGCCAGCATTGGCCTGACTCCAATCTTATCTGCAGTGAATACCGTGACCATTGGATGCATGGCTCTGTATGTTGCCTTCTTAATGGCAAAGAACCTTGTGTTTGAAATGTGGCATGGTGAAGACGGTGCCTTAGTCGGTGCCATCTCACTGATGTGCTTTCTTATCATTACACCGCTTGGCAATCTAATTACAGATGCCGGCGAAAAGGGCGCTTCGGCAATTCCAACACAGTGGCTTGGTGCCTCTGGCGTATTTTCCGCAATGATTGTAGGTCTCATTGTTGGCCGAATTTATGTATTGTTCAAGCAGAAGAATTGGACTATCAAGATGCCGGACAGTGTTCCACCAATGGTCTCGAAGACATTTGATTCCTTGCTGCCTGCATTTACCGTTGGCATCTTGTTTGTTCTGCTCCGTCTTGCGTTCAATGCAACACCTTACGGATCGATGCATCAATTCATCTATAGCATCATTCAGACTCCTTTACAGAATATTGGTGCAACATTGCCTGCAACAATCCTGACATCCTTCTTAATGCAGCTGTTATGGTTCTTTGGTATTCATGGAACCAACGTCATTGCGCCAATCGTTCAGCCAATCCGTTTAACTTTAGATGCACAGAACATGGCTGCGGCAACGGCTGGAACTGCTTTACCGAATATTGTCGGCAACGCATTCTTCTCCATCGTCTGCTGGGGCGGAACAGCGTTAGGTCTTGTCTTATTAATGCTTCGCTCAAAATCCAAGCGGTATCGTGAAATGGGCAAGGTTGCTTTAGTACCAGCTCTCTTCGGCATTACCGAACCAGTCATCTTTGGTACACCGCTCGTATTCAACTTTTCTTTCTTCTTCCCATTCGTATTGAATAACTCCATCAACTTATGTCTGGCATACTTCTTGACAAAGATTGGTCTAGTTGCAAGATGCGTCGGAGTACAGTGCATCTTCGGTCTGCCATTAGGATTCCATGCAATGGTCGGTGGAAGCATCTCCATTGTCATCCTGCAGTTATTCATTCAGCTGGTATTATCTCCGCTGGAATGGTACCCATGGTTCAAGATGGCAGAAAAGAAGGCATTAGCAGAAGAAGCCGAAACGGAAAAGGCAGATGCGGAACAAACTGCGGTAGATCCTGCCGCATAGAAGCAAAATATGCAATTCAGCCCACTTACTTAGAAGTGGGCTTCTTATATCAATTCAAGGAGATCAATGATGAAAGAATCGTTATTATACCCAGTCAATAATCTTGCCCGTACAGCGATGAAGATGGATGGCCTGTGGCATTTCACGTTTGACCCGAAGAGGATCGGTGAAGCAGAAGGCTGGCAGAATGGTCTGCCGTCATATGTATCAATGCCGGTACCAGGAAGCTTCCAAGATTTGTTTACGGACAAAGAATCCAGAGACTACTGTGGTGACTTTTGGTATGAGACAGAGTTCTTTGTGCCAAAACAGTCGGAAGGGAATACCTTAGAGCTTCGCTTCGGTTCTGTGACACATCGGGCTGTTGTTTATGTCAACGGTAAAAGGTGCGGCAGCCATGAAGGCGGCTTTCTTCCCTTTGTCATCGATATCACGGAAGCAGTAAAAAAAGGTGCGGTCAATCATCTGGCCGTTAAAGCAAATAACGAATTGAGTGAATCCACACTGCCTTGCGGAACCGTAAAAGAACTGCAGAATGGCAGAAGGATTGCAACCCCATACTTTGATTTCTTTAACTATGCCGGTATTCACCGCAGTGTTTTCTTTGTCACTAAACCAAAAGAATGCATCATTGACTTTGATACGAACTATGTATTGAAGGGGAAGAATGCAGAAGTTCAATACAAAGTTATCACGAATCAAGATGCTTCCACTGTTAAGGTCAAATTGCTGGATGCACAGGGAAATCAAGTGCAGCAGGCAGAAGGAAAAGAGAACACACTAAGCGTTGAACAAGCCCATTTATGGCGTGTACGAAAAGCATATCTCTATACTTTGAAGATACAGATTCAAAATGAAGATGAGATTGTTGATGAATATGAAGCGAAGATTGGTATCCGTACCATCCGGATTGATGGTACGAAGATCTTAGTCAATGAAGAGCCAGTGTATCTCAAGGGGTTTGGCAAACATGAGGACTTTGATCTGTTGGGACGTGCGTTCAACTACAGTGTTGCGAAACGTGATTTTGAATGTATGAAGTGGACGAATGCAAACTGTTTCCGCACCTCACATTATCCATATGCTGAAGAATGGTATTCTTTCGCGGATGAAGAGGGATTCCTGATCATCGATGAAGTGCCGGCCGTTGGTATGATGCGGTCGACCCGTAATTTTGCTAAGGCTGGGCAGGGCGGCTTCACCGCTTTCTTCCAGACCGATACCGTTCCACAGCTACTGAAGAATCACTGCATGCAGGTAGAAGAGATGATTCAGCGCGATAAGAATCATCCATCTGTCTTTGCCTTCTCACTGTTCAATGAACCAGAGACGACATCGCACGAAGCGCATGATTACTTCGCAAAGGTGTTTGCATATGCACGCAGCCTGGATCCGCAGAAGCGTCCATTGACAGGCGCGTTGGAAAAGAACAGTGCACCGGACTTGTGCCAGGTGTATATGTTATGCGACTTTATCTGTTTGAACCGTTACTATGGCTGGTATATCAGCGGCGGTGCGGAGATTGAGGATGCTGAAGTCAAGTTCCGGGATGAGATGTACCGCTGGGCCGCAAAGCAGCTAAATGTCCCATTTATCTTTACCGAGTTTGGTACGGATACTTTAGCAGGCCAGCATAATCTGCCTGGCATCATGTGGAGTGAAGAATATCAGCAGACATACTATGATATGAATTTCGCCGTCTTTGATTCCTATGATTTTATCCAGGGAGAACTGACTTGGAACTTTGCAGATTTTGCGACAAGTGAAGGTATCATGCGGGTCAACGGCAATAAGAAGGGTGTCTTTACCAGAGAGCGCCAGCCAAAGACTTCTGCATATCTATTAAGAAAACGCTGGGAAACAAAATAATGAAAACAGATGGCCTGCTGGTCATCTGTTTTTTTGCGGATCTTCCATATAAATTTTCTGCAGTTCCTTTGGAGAAAGAGAAAATGCTTTCTTGAACGCACGGTAGAAACTGGAATAGTCTTTAAAGCCACAGTCAAGATACGCGCGGTTGATCTGCCGCCCGGAGATCAATACGGTCCGGGCATGGGCTAAACGCATGCTGAGGACATATTGATGCGGTGAAACATGGAGACGGGCAGTGAATAAGTGCGAAATATAATCTTCACTGACAAAGAAATGATTTGATAAAGATTTCAAAGATAAGTCAGTCGTAAGATTCCGGTCAATATAGGCAGTCATGCTTTCAATGAGATCCGAATCACTTTTTAAAGGCGATGTTTTCCCAGCTGTGATCGTATGTTCCGATTCTTTTCTTGCCAAGGTCATTAACAGTTCATAGAGGATGATCTGCAGGAAGGTGTGCTGGCCAAAGCGGTTGCCATTGCTTTCCTGGAGAAAGCGAAGAATCATGGTATGCAGGGTATAGAGCTCATCTTCCGAGTAATGAAAAATATATGTTCCTTTTTTTGCCAGATCATTGAGATAATTAAAATCTTTGGATATGCTGGCTAACTTTTTCATATAGTCTTTACTGATCCACAGGACATACCGCTGATAAGGTATGGATGGGTCAGTGACAACTGCCCGGTGTTTGACCATCGGCGGAATCAGTACAACGGAACGTGCCGTGAGAGGATAGGTATGGTTCTTGATGGCCATTGAAATATTTCCACTGATTGGAAAATAGTATTCATAAAAATCATGAACATGCGGTTCCACACTCTTGAACTGCGTATCCGAATAATAGTAGAGTTCGAAATCATCGTTGGTCATGAATTGACTGTGATGAAAGGCCGTTTTGTATTTATCTGTCTTCATACGCCGTTCTCCTGTTTTTGATGGGACGAAGGATGATTGGAACGCTGTGGATCCTTTAAGTATACATTCTGATAATCTTTTGGCGACATGCCGTATTCTTTTTTAAAAGCACGGAAGAATGATGAGTAATCATGAATGCCATATTCATAGAAAACGCGTGATGGCTGACCACCCATTAAGATGGCATTGCGGCAGGCAGCTAGGCGTTTCTTCATAATGTATTGATGCAGAGAGATCCCGTAGGTTTCCGTAAAGAGATGCGAGATATAGTATTTGGATACATAGTACTGTTCCGCTAAGCTGTCCAAAGATAATGCGTCTTCTAAGTGATTTTCGATGTACATCGAAACATCCTGCAGGATATCGGGATCTTCTGCGGTATCCGGATGTTCCTTTTCATAGACAATCCGATTGATGGATAATACCAGATCATTGACGTCCAGACTCATTGCGGCACTTTTGCCATAGCGGTTGGAGTGTGTTTCTTCCAACAACTTCAAGACACGGTTCTGTACAGAATTGAACTGCTCTCCGTTAAAGTGATACAGATAACGCTGGGTGCTGGCAGCCTGCTGCATGAGATAGACATAGTCAGGAGACAGCTTCATCAAGGAAGTGACATAGTCCTGGGAAAGCCAGAAGATGAATCTTCGATAAGGAATGTCCGAATCCGGAATGAGCGCATGATGCGAAACGCCCGGCGGAATCAGAATCATATCACCGGCATGCAGGGGATACTTCTTTCCGCCGATGACCATCGTGACATCTCCTTCCAGGAATAAATAGAACTCATAGTAGTCATGGGCATGTCCTTTGACCGCATGAAAGTGAAGATCACTGTAGTAGTAGATTTCAAAGTCACGGGATAACATGTACTGCCGGCTGTTAAAAGCGGAACGCAGTTCTCTTTTCATACGTCTATTTTAGTCTGAATCGCAAGATTTGCAATGTATGCAACAATTATCTCAATTCTATGAAAAACAGAAAAAGACAAGAATAAGAGTGTAAAGAGAGGGACAACCTATGAGTATGGAAATGACATTCCGCTGGTACGGTACCGGACATGATACCGTTACCCTGAAGCAGATCAAACAGATCCGCTATGTAACAGGCGTCATCACAATGCTGTATGACAAGATGCCGGGAGAACTATGGACCCAGGAAGAGATCCATGCCTTAAAGAAAGAAGTCGAAGATGCTGGTCTGCATATTGCCGGCATTGAATCCGTCAACGTATCGGATGCCATCAAAACGGGAGCACCAGAACGGGACAAGGATATCGAAACATACATTCAGACACTGGAGAATCTTGGTAAAGAAGATATTCATTTGGTCTGCTATAACTTTATGCCGGTCTTTGACTGGACCAGAACCGAACTGGCTCGTAAAAGAGAAGATGGTTCGACGGTCTTAGCGTATACCCAGAAGGCGATTGATGCCTTAGACCCAACGAAGATGTTTGAATCCATCAATGGCGATATGAATGGTACCGTGATGCCGGGCTGGGAACCAGAACGTATGGCACACGTGAAAGAATTATTTGCGACATATCAAGACATTGATAATGAGAAGTTGTTTGAAAACCTTGTCTATTTCTTAAAGGCTATCATGCCGGTCTGTGACAAGTACAACATCAACATGGCCATCCATCCGGATGATCCAGCCTGGTCCGTCTTTGGCTTACCGCGCATCATCATCAACAAGCAGAATATTCTGCGTTTGATGAAGGCAGTGGACAATCCGCACAATGGCGTTACATTCTGCTCGGGTTCCTACGGCACGAATCTGGAAAACGATCTGCCGGATATGATTCGTTCCCTCAAGGGAAGAATTCATTTCGCGCATGTCCGGAATCTGAAGTTCAATTCTCCATTAGACTTTGAAGAAGCAGCACACTTATCCGAAGATGGCACCTTTGATATGTTCGAGATTGTCCGTGCGCTCCATGATATCGGCTTTGATGGACCAATCCGTCCAGATCATGGAAGAATGATCTGGGATGAAGTCGCAATGCCTGGCTATGGTCTATATGACCGTGCATTAGGATCTGCGTATATCTGCGGGCTTTGGGAAGCCATTGATAAAGAAGAAAAGAGAAAGTAATCATGAAATTGAATGCTGAAGGATTAAAGAATACTGAAGCCTGGAAAGAAAAGGGCTATGCCTTACCAGAATATGACCGTGCAGCGATGGTGGAAGAAACGAAGAAGAATCCTGTCTGGCTCCATTTAGGTGCCGGCAATATCTTCCGTGCTTTCCAAGCCAATGCAGCACAGAAGATGCTGAATGAAGGAAAGTCAAAGACAGGAATCATCGTTGCAGATGGCTTTGACTTTGAGATTGTTGAAAAGATGTATCGTCCGCATGACAACTATTCCATCCTTGTTACATTGAAGGCGAATGGTTCCATTGAAAAGACCATTATCGGTTCCATTGCGGAATCCTGCATAATGGATTCAAAGAATGAAGCTGAATTCGACCGGATGAAGGAAATCTTCCGGGCACCATCGTTACAGCTTGTTACCTTTACCATTACCGAAAAGGGATACAGCTTAGTCGATGGCAAAGGTGTGATGTTAGGTGCGGTCGAGAAAGACTTGAATGAAGGTCTGAAAGAACCAGCTTCCTATATCGGCCGCTTGACCGCATTGTTATATGAACGGTATTTAGCAGGCCAGTATCCATTAGCCCTGGTCTCTACGGATAACTGCTCGCACAATGGGGAAAAGCTCCATGCGGCCGTACAGGCTTATGTGGATGCCTGGAGTGAAAAGGGATTTGTGGAAAAGGGCTTTGCGGAATATGCACTGCATTCTGGCAAGGTATCCTATCCTTGGACGATGATCGATAAGATCACGCCTAGACCAGATGCATCTGTGGAAGCGATGCTGCAGAAGGATGCGGTGGAAGGACTGGATCCAATCATTACCTCGCATAAGACGTATGTCGCACCTTTCGTCAATTCGGAAGAGAGTGAATACTTAGTCATTGAAGATGACTTCCCGAATGGCAGACCGCATTTGGAAGATGCTGGGTTCATGTTCACGGACCGAGATACAGTCAATAAAGTCGAACGGATGAAAGTATGCACATGCTTGAATCCACTGCATACTGCCTTAGCTGTCTTAGGATGCCTGTTAGGCTATACAAAGATCTCGGAAGAGATGAAGGATGAAGATCTGGTTAGACTGATCAAGAAGATCGGCTATGTTGAAGGACTGCCGGTGGTGACTGATCCAAAGATCTTGAATCCAAAAGAATTCATTGATACGGTCATCAATGTTCGTGTGCCAAATCCATTCATGCCGGATACGCCGCAGCGGATTGCTACAGATACATCCCAGAAATTATCCATCCGTTATGGCGAGACCATGAAAGCATATCTTGCCTCCGATACTTTGGATATCCATTCGTTAACGGGCATTCCATTTGTCTTAGCGGCCTGGATCCGTTATTTGATGGGCATCAATGATGAAGGAGAGGCATTTGAATTATCACCAGATCCACTGATGGATTCCTTGAAGCCATATGTCAACAGCTTTGTCTTAGGCAAGGTGGAAGCACAGGAGATCACGGACAAGCTGCTGCCATTATTAAAGAACAAACAGATCTTTGGCATTGATCTGGAAGAAGCAGGCATCAGTGAAGAAGTATTAACGATGTTTGGAGAAATGCTTACAGGCAAGGGTGCTGTACGGCAGGCCCTGCATCAGTATTCGCTATAAAGAAAAGAAGACCTTCTAGATGGAAGGTCTTTTCCTGCGCGCATATTAACGGGTCTTGTAGATCTTGCTGCGGTAGTCATCCCACTTCGGCAATGGTCTGTGTTTTGCCATGGCAGTCTGGATATCTTGATAATAATGAAGTTTGCGCAGGACCTGCGCCTGTGCTTTTGCTAACTGCTCCATCTGTTCTAAGACTAGGTCTTCCCGGTGATTCAACAGTTCCAGGATGTCGCCAATATGCTTGGTCTCATTGGCTTCATAAGTAAAGAATGCCTGCAGTTCCGCAATGGACATGCCGGTATCTTTAAAACAGCAGATGGTCTTCAGACGGTTCACATGTCCTTCGGTGTAGATGCGCTGTCCATTGGCATTACGGGCGACATTCGTTAAGATGCCGACATCTTCATAGTACCGGATGGTAGAAGATGGCATACGGAACATTTCTGAGATCTCTTTGATGGAATATTCTTTCATAAATATTTCCTCGATTCTTCTTGACTTCAAGTGTACTTGAAGGACTACGATGTGTAAAGAATGAGAGAGAGGAATTTCTATGTATCAGGCAGATGCATCAAGATATGAAAAGATGAAGTATCAGCGCTGCGGCAACAGTGGGTTGTTGCTGCCGGCATTATCCTTAGGCTTCTGGCATAATTTTGGTGATACCGCATCCTATGAAAACATGAAGCAGTTATGCTTCACCGCATTTGACAATGGCATCACTCACTTTGATCTGGCAAACAACTATGGTCCAGAGCCAGGCAGTGCCGAAAAGAATCTTGGAAGAATTCTCAAAGAAGAATTGGGTTCCTATCGGGATCAGCTGATCATCAGCACCAAGGCAGGTTACGATATGTGGGAAGGCCCTTATGGCAACTGGGGCAGCCGCAAGTATCTTCTGGCCAGCTTAGATGCGAGCCTGGAACGGATGGGCCTGGATTATGTGGATATCTTTTATCACCACCGGATGGATCCAGAGACACCATTAGAAGAGACGATGGGTGCTCTTGCCCAGGCGGTACACAGCGGCAAGGCATTATATGTCGGCTTGTCCAACTATGACGGTCCAATGATGGAAAAAGCAGCGGCCATCTTAGAAGAGATGCATGTACCATTTATTATCAATCAGAATAAATATTCCATCTTTGTAAGAGATGTGGAAAAGAATGGCCTGAAGGCATCCTCGGCAAAATGGAAGAAGGGCATCATTGCCTTCAGTCCATTGGCCCAGGGACTATTGACCAATCGGTATCTCCATGGCATTCCGGAAGACAGCCGCATCCGTACCGATGGACGTTTCCTCAAAGAAAATGCTTTGACGGAAGAGCGGTTAGCCCAGATCCGTGCCCTGAATGAGATTGCGGAAGCCAGAGGACAGACCTTAGCAGAAATGGCATTGAGCTGGCTGCTGCAGGATAAGGATATTACCAGTGTCCTGATTGGCGCATCCAAGACGAGCCAGATCTTAGATAATGTAAAAGCACTGGATCATCTGGAATTCTCGAAAGAAGAACTGCAGACAATTGATATGGTCTCACAGGCGAAGTGAAAGAATGAGAAGAGTCTTAGAAATAGGACTCTTTTTCTGATTTGTTTTGCGGCAGGGATAATCTTATAATAAATACGATTTGATACGAGGTGTGAAATGAAAAAACTAGTATGGAAAGCAGTACATTATCTCAAAGCATTAATGAAATGGCTCTTGGTAGCCATTGTCGTTGGTGTACTTTGCGGTTTTGTCGGGACAGCTTTTCATAAGGGGGTTGGCTATGTCAGTGAATTGAGAGAGGGCAGTCCATGGCTGCTGTATTTACTGCCTTTGGCAGGTCTCTTGATTGTATGGACTTATAAGATCACGAAGACCGAAGGACAGAATACCAACGATATTATTGACACAGTCTCAGGCGGCAAGCACTTATCCATCTGGCTGATTCCAGCCATCTTCATCAGTACGGTCTTAACGCATCTGTGCGGCGGTTCTTCTGGCCGTGAAGGTGCTGCCCTGCAGATGGGCGGGGATATTGGCTATCACGTTGGCAGATTGTTCCATCTGGATGATCGGGACCGGCGCACCGTTGCCCAATGCGGCATGGCAGCGTTCTTCTCTGCTTTATTTGGAACACCGCTTGCCTCAACGATGTTTGCGCTGATGGTCGAGTCGGTTGGTATCTTTTATCATGTGGCATTTATTCCGGCCTTGGTTGCCTCGATGGTCGCATATGGGATATCGGTCTGGTTAGGTGTGGCGCCAACGCGGTTCACGATTCCAACGGTGCCTGGTGTCGATATGAATATGATGTGCCGGGTGGCACTGTTAGCCATCCTATGTGCAGCGGTATCGGTATTGTTTGTGGAAGCACTGCATACCAGTGAACATCTGTTTGCAAAATATATAAAGAATCCTTGGCTGCGGATTGTGGTTGGCGGTCTTGCGGTCATTGGCTTGACATTCTTATTTGGTACCCGTGACTACAATGGTGCCGGCATGAATATCATTGCCAATGCCATTCAAGATGGTTCTGCGCATCCGGAAGCATTTATCTTAAAGATCCTTTTGACAGCAGTGACTTTAGGCTGCGGGTATAAAGGCGGAGAAGTTGTTCCATCGTTCTTTGTCGGTGCGGTCTTCGGTGCAGCCTTTGGACCGATGCTTGGCATTCCGGCTGGATTTGCCGGCGCACTTGGCTTGACCTTTGTCTTTGCGGGTGCGACAAACTGCCCAATCTCATCAATCTTCTTAGCAATTGAATTATTCGGTTCCGATGGACTGCTGTTCTATGCATTGGGCAGCGGCATTACCTATATGCTTTCCGGCTACAGCGGATTATATTCTTCCCAGAAGATCTTATATTCGAAAGTAAAAGCACAGTATATCAGTGTCAATACAAATCATCATCACTTAGGAGATATTCCTCTGGACAACAGCAGCTGTGTCAAGAAAGAGGAGAAGTAATTCGTATGATCAAAGCAATCTTTTTTGATATTGATGGAACGTTAGTCAGTTTCCAGACACATACAATTCCCGCGAATACATGGCAGACACTGCATGCATTAAAAGAAAAGGGCATCTTATTGTTCATTGCGACCGGAAGAGGAAAAGATGGTCTGCGCTGTTTGCAAGAATTTCCGTTTGACGGCTACATTACCTTGAATGGGCAGTATTGTTATGATCATACAGGAAAGGTACTGTATGAAAATACGATTGTGAAAGAAGATCTGACAACGTTATTACAGACATTAAAGAAAAAGAATTTTCCCTGCGGTTTTACAATGCAGGATGGTAAGATCTACAACTATCGGGATGAACGTGTGGAAGAACTTCACCGCATGACAAAGAACGATGATCAGCCGGCAGGAGATATTTCCAGCATGGACACAAAGTCTGTATATCAGGTGCAGGCTTTTATCAATGACCAGGAAGAAAAAGAACTGATGCAGCAGATGCCGCATTGCACCTCTTCGCGCTGGTATCCAACGTTCTGTGATATCTCACCCCTTGGCGGTACAAAAGTATTAGGGATGGATGTCTTTGCAAAACAGAATGACTTTACGATGCAGGAAACGATGGCCTTTGGGGATGGCGGCAATGATCGGGAAATGCTTTCGCATGCATGTTATGGTGTTGCCATGGCAAATGGAACGGATGCATTGAAACAAGCAGCTGACTATGTGACAGCTTCTGTGGATGAAGACGGCATTACCAAAGCCCTACGATATTACTCAGTTATTGCATAGACAAATTCGTTGCATTGTCTAATATTTCGGTTAGAATACTTCTATAGAAGGATATTGAAATGTCAGACCGTACAAAACATGCTCTAGCACAATCATTAAAGAAAATGCTGGAGATCAAACCACTGGATAAAATTACGATCACGGATTTAACAAATGACTGCGGTGTCAATCGACAGACATTTTATTATCATTTCCGTGATGTTTATGATCTGATTGAATGGATGTACTGGACCAAAGGAGAACAGTCAATCGGTGCCAACAAGACTTACGCAACCTGGCAGGAAGGAATGCTGGATATGTGTGAGAATATGCTGGAGAATAAAGATTTTGTCTTGAAGACGTATCATTCCAGAGTGAAAGAATATTTGATTCCATTGCTGCTGAAGCTCTCTTATAACTTGATGCGCGGCGTAGTCAACGAAGTATCACAGGGCTACCGCATTACCGAAGAAGAGAAGAAGTTCATTGCGGATTTCTACAAATATGGATATGCCGGTCTGATCATGGACTGGGTCGATAACCGGATGGAAACAGATCCGCATGAGATTGTAGCGAAACTGGATTACTTGATCAAAGGCAACTTCTTAGAAGCAGTAAAGCGCTATGCAGATGCCGCAAATAAAGGAAATAAGGGCCGTCATTGAGATGGCCTTTTTTGATTTTTATGGAAATCGTGTAAAATAGATAGATATGAAACAAAAGAAAAACAGAACTCCTTTCTTAGATCGGTTTCCAAAGAAATGGCAGAAGGTCCTTGTCATCATTCTTTTGTTTGTCTTTATTGTCTGTTTAACAATGACAGTACTGTTAGGTTTTGAACTGCTGTTCTTTAAAGAAGACAGTAAGGCAGTCAGTACTGCGTCGCCAAGTCCCAGCAGTTCCACGGTCAGTACGGAATCTGCAGTTGGTACAATTCTTCCTTTGACCAGTGATGCGGGCAGAACATACTTGGATGATACCTTGTTCTTAGGAGATTCCAATACCGTGCGCTTCATGTCGTATCTGGATGAAGACGGCAATACCTTCACTTCCACACAGAACACTATTGCGGTCGTTGGCATGGGCGTTCAGGCAATTGATACTTTGAATTGCGAACAGCTGTCCAGCGGTACCTATACGATGACGGAAGCCGTTCCGTTATTACAGCCGCAGCGCATCATCATTACCTTTGGCACAAATAATTTAGACGGTACATCGACCGATGCCTCCGGCTTTATCACCGAATATACCAAACAGCTAAAAGAGATTGAAGAAGCATATCCATCCGTGGATATCATTGTGAACAGCATTCCGCCGGTTGCGGCTGTGAACCAATATCCAAAGGTAAAGCCAACACAGATTGAACTGTATAACAATGCCATCATCCAGATGTGTGAAGAGAACAACTGGAAGTATTTAAATTCTTATGAAGTCTTATGTGACAGTGCAACAGGATATGCGAAGACAGGATATACCGCAGGGGATGGTCTGCATTTATCGCAGACGGGTCTGCAGGCATTGTTCACGTATATCCGTACACATGCATACATTACGACTGACGATCGTCCGCAGCCTTTAGCAGCTGTACCAACCATCGTTGGTCCATTGACAACACTGTATACCGTCAACCCATTGACGAATGAAGAATTCTCACAGGATGTCCTGAATCCAACCCCAGAACCGACATCTTCAGCAACAGCGTCAAGCGAAGCAGCCGCTACACCAAGTGAAAGTGCAGCTTCAACACCAACGGCTACACCGGCAACAACGCCAACATCGACACCAACACCAACGGTTGAAACAACCACGGCGCCTCCGGCACAAACGACGCAGAACAATGCCGCAAATTCAACCAATAATAGTTCAGTTCCAAATTCATAGAAGCCTCGTTTTCAGGCTTCATTTTTGATTTTTTACACTTTACAGAAATTGTCAGGTTGGAAACTAGTATTTTCACTTTGGTTTCCTTGGTTTTAGGCTATAATAAAGAAAGTGATAGCGCTTACAGATATGAAAGAGGTGTTGGTAATGTATGATGTTGTAATCATTGGTGCTGGTATTACAGGAACGATGCTTGCGAAGCAACTGTCCCAGTACAAATTAAAAGTCGCTCTTGTCGATAAGGAAAATGATATCGCTGATGGCGCAACGATGGCGAACTCCGCGATTGTCCATACCGGATATGATCCGGAAGACAATACGATGAAGGCAAAGATGAATGTCAGAGGTGCACGGTTATATGAACAGCTCTGTAAAGATCTTGGCTGTAAATACAAAGTCGTTGGTGCCTATATTGCGGCATGCGGCAAAGAAGAGGAAGAGAAGCAGGACGTTTTAGCAGATCGTGCAGAACGCCGCGGCATCAAGTATGAATGGCTCAGTGGAGATGAGGCTAGAAAACAAGAGCCGAATCTGAATGAGGAAGTCACAAGAGTATTGAACTTCCCAACAACGGCAGTCATCTATCCATGGGAAGTTGCGATTGCCTGTGCACAGGTTGCCGTGAAGAATGGAACCGAATTATATTTAGACAGTCCTGTTACTGCCATTGATCATCAGGGGGATACCTATACAGTCCATGCCGGCAGTCATACTCTTGAGACAAAGATTGTCATCAATGCGGCCGGTGTCTGTGCCGATACCATCTACAAGATGGTCAGTGCTGCGCCGAACTTTGAGATGAAGCCAAGAAAGGGAGAATACTTTGTCATTGATAATGCGGTCCACTATGTGAACCACGTCATTTTCCCAGTCCCTTCTGCCAAAGGCAAAGGTGTCTTAGCGGTACCAACCGTCTATGGCAATACACTGCTTGGCCCGAATAGTGATTATGTTGCATCAACAACCGATACTGGATCGACCTTCCAGGGATTGGATTATGTCCGTGCCAATATTACAAAGATCATGAAGAATGCGCCTCTGCGCAGTTCCATCCGCAACTTTGCCGGTCTGCGGCCAAGTTCTTCTTCCAGTGATTTCATCATTGAAGAAGCAAAGGATGCGAAGAACTTTATCAATGTGGCATCCATTGAGTCACCAGGTCTAGCCAGTGCCCCAGGCGTTGCGGAATATGTCATTACGGAACTGCTGAAAGATAAACTGACCTTTGAAAAGAATCCGAATGCATGCATGACGAGAGAAAGACCATTGGTCATGGCAGAGTTAAGTGAAGAAGAACGGGCAGCTAAGATCAAAGAGAATCCAATGTATGGCCGGATCATCTGCCGTTGTGAACAGATCAGTGAAGGTGAGATCGTGGACTGCATTCATGCGGTCTGCGGTGCAAGAAGTGTCAAGGGTGTCAAGAAGAGAGTACGTCCAGGCATGGGAAGATGTCAGGGTGGATTCTGTGAGCCAAGAGTCTTGACCATCTTGGCAAGAGAATTAAAGGAATCACCGCTGGATGTGGTGCTGGATTCCGAAACTTCAAAGATCTTGAGCAAGGAGAACAGATAATATGAAACACTATCAGGCAGTGGTGATTGGCGCAGGCTGTGCCGGACTCGGGGCAGCGGTTGCCTTAAAACAAAAAGGAATCCAGGATGTTGTCATTTTGGAGAAAGATGATGAACCAGGCGGCATCTTAAATCAGTGCATTCATAACGGTTTTGGTTTAACAACCTTCAAGGAACAATTATCCGGTCCGGCATTTGCGGAACGGTTTGAGGATCAGGCAGAAGCTTTAGGAGTTGAGTTCAAGACTGGCACCATGGTCACCAAGCTCAATCCGGATAAGACAGTTGAATATGTCAATCCGGAAGAAGGGTATGTTACAATCTCTGCGGATGCAATCATCTTAGCCGTTGGCTGCTACGAAAGAAGCAGAGGGGCGGTCGAAATCCCAGGTGAACGTCCAGCCGGTATCTATACCGCAGGACAGGCACAGCGTTACTTAAATATTGACGGCTATATGGTCGGCAAGCGTGTCTTCATCTTAGGATCTGGTGATATTGGACTGATCATGGCAAGACGTATGACATTGGAAGGTGCGAAAGTATTAGGCGTTGCCGAGCTGATGCCGTACTCCAATGGCTTACCAAGAAACATGAAACAGTGCTTAGAGGACTTCAATATTCCTCTGTACTTATCACATACCGTAACGCATGTCTATGGACATGATCGTTTGAACAAGATCGAGATTGCCGAAGTTGGTGCGGATCATAAACCAATTGCCGGAACTGAAAAAACATTTGATGTCGATACATTATTGTTGAGTGTCGGTTTGATTCCAGAAAATCATTTAGGTGATAATGCCGGGATCGTGATGGATCCGCATACCAGAGGCCCAGTGGTCGATGAAGACTATATGACCAGTATTGAAGGTGTCTTTGCGGCAGGCAATGGTCTGAATGTTCATGACTTAGCAGACTTTGCGGCACATCAGGGCGGCAAAGCAGGTGAAGGTGCAGCTCGGTATATCCAGAATGGCAAGAGAAAAGAAACGACGATTCATACCGTTGCGGGCGAGAATGTTGGCTATGTGGTACCAGGGATTTTGCATACAGCCAATTTGCCAGCAGTCATTGAATTCTACTTCCGTGTCCGTAAACCGTTGAAGGCTTCTACGATTGTGATCCGTTCCGGTGAGAAAGTCATCCGTACCATGGAGAAGGACCATCTGATTCCTTCCGAAATGGAGAATGTCATTTTAGCTGGCAAACAGCTGGATGGCTTGAGCGAAGATGTTGTCATTGAGGTGAAGGAGAAGTAAGTATGGAAACGAAAAAACTAGTTTGTGTCAACTGTCCAAAGGGATGCAACATCACGGTTACATTGGACAATGGAAAAGTCGTTGATATTCAAGGCTATACCTGTGAAAAGGGAAAGAACTATGCGGCACAGGAGACCGTACGGCCAATGCGTGTGCTGACGTCGACGGTCAAAGTAGAGAATGCCTCACTGCGCGTCTTACCAGTCATTACCGATGCGGAGATTCCATTAGATCTTTGTGATCAGGCGATGGAAGAGATTCGGAAACTCGATGTCAAAGCACCAATCAAGGTCAATGATGTCATTGTCAAAGACTTCTTAGGGACGGGCGTAAATCTGGTTGCCAGCCGTTCCATGAAAGCCTAAAAAAACAGATATGAAAAGCGAGATTTTCTTGTCAGAGGACCTCGTTTTTTATGCGGTACATGTAGGAAACAGAGGATTGTTGTGCACTATATATTATCGGGTAGGAATATTGCAAAAAATAACGGTAATATAAACGTATCAATTCAATCAAAAGACTTGGTTAAAAAAATTATCCTTTAAAACGAAACAGTGTTCCTGATTGCACAAAATCAATCAGGTTTTTTTATGTGACTATAGTATAATCAAAGACGTGGAGATTTCTTATGAGTGAAAGTCGAATTGAAATTCAGCCAAGACCATTGACCAGCAAAAATATTGTGATGATTGTCTTCGGCTCGCTGTTATATGCGGGAGCAGTGAATCTATTCCTGCAGCCGCTGCAGTTGTATGCCGGCGGTATCCCAGGTCTTTCGCAGATGATCCGTACATTAGCCTTCCCACATACAGAAACTGTCGATGCGGCGGGTATTATCAACTTCCTGTTCAATCTTCCGCTGTTCTATCTGGCGTATCAAAGCATGAATAAAAAACTTCTGATTGGGACATTGATCTCGGTCTTGACCCAGACGATTGTCTTCACGTTAGTGAAGATCCCTGTGGTCCCGCTGATTGATGATAAGCTGGCTGCCATTATGATTGCTGGCCTGGTCGGCGGCTTTGGCTGCGGCATGATCTTGTCCAACCGCGGTACGGGCGGCGGACTGGATCTCTTAGGCGTGTATCTGGCCAAAAAGTTCACCTGGTTCACAGTCGGAAAGCTGAGCATTCTCTTTAATGCTGTGCTGTATTCATTGTGCGCAATCTTCTTTGAACCATCGGTCGCATTGTATTCGATTCTGTTCATTGCATTCTTCTCCTTTACGATTGACCGTTTCCATTATCAGAATATCGAAATCGAACTGATGATCTTTACCCATCATCCAGAACTGGCTCAGGTCATTTTGAAGAAGTATGTCCGCGGGGTCACAGAATGGGAAGGCAAGGGTTCTTACACCAATGAAGAAACGCATGTCTTAGTGACGATTGTCGCAAAGAGTGAAGTGGAACAGGTAAAGAAGGATATCTTAGCGGTCGATTCAAAAGCCTTTATCATCATTCATGATCATACCCGGGTGACTGGCGGCTATCAGAAACGATTGGATGTATAGAAAAAGAAGTTCATTCCTGAACTTCTTTTTTTGCGGGATGACGTTCTTGATAACTGTATTCACATCCACAGTAATCCTGCCGATAGATACAGTAGTCATCACAGATTTTTTCCGATTTTCTTGCGCCGTCCGCTTTCTTAAAGTCAGAGACGAAGTATTTGGTATGTGTATACTGCTTGCCTAAGTTCAGACCAATTTCATTGATCTTCTGGGAATCCTTCTGCCGGGAGAAGGTCATCACGGTCGTGAAGTAATCAAAGCCATGACTGTCCGCATAGGCGAAGGCATCATTCATGCGTTCCCCATAGCAGCCAAAGCAGGATGTCCATCCTTCGGGATCGCTTCCGCGGTTCTTTAAGACCGTCTTTGCGTACTCTTCATAGTTATATTCCGGTACAATGACAGAGATCTCATTGTGCCAGCGTTCTTGGATATAACGCTGCAGTTCACATAACCGATGGTCATATTCTTCCTTCGGCCAGATGTTGGAGTTGTTGTACATCACTGTCACATCGAAGCCATTCTCTTTGAGAAAGTCGAGCGGCCAGCAGGCACAGACAATACAGCATGCATGAAGAAGGATAGTTGGTTTCTTTCCCGGGTGTTCTTTTTGGAACTGCTGGATCTCCTGTAAGGATTCTTGATAATAGTTTTTTTTATAGGAAGACTTCCGGCTCAGGAGATAAGCGAGGTAGTCTTCTTTTTCTTTGTCATTCATGGGTCAGGAACATGCAGTCGCCGAACGAGAAGAAACGATACTTCTCATCGACCGCTTCTTTATAGGCCTTCATAATGAGGTCATAGCCGGCTAATGCACAGATCATCATGATCAAGGTGCTCTTTGGCAGGTGGAAGTTTGTCAGCATCCCGTCAATTGTGTGGTATTGATAGCCAGGATAAATGAACAGCTTTGTCTCCAGCATGCATTCTTCAAACTTGCCATAGGTGTTCCAGACCGATTCCAATGTACGGACACTGGTCGTGCCAATCGCAATGATCCGTCTGCCTTCTGCCTTTGCCTGATTCAATGTATCGGCTGCTTCCTTGGACATCATGCATACTTCACTGTGCATATCATGTTCCTTAATATTTTCGGTATCCATTGGACGGAACGTGCCTAGACCAACATGCAGGGTGACATCGACAATCGTCACACCTTTTTCGCGCAGCTTGGCAAAAATCTCCGGTGTAAAATGCAGACCGGCAGTAGGGGCAGCGGCACTGCCTTCGACTTTGGAATATACTGTCTGATACCGTTCTGGATCATTCAGCTTTTCATGGATGTATGGCGGTAATGGAACTTCACCTAATTGATCCAGGATCTCATTGAAGATGCCCTGATAGATCATCTTGAATTTCCGGATGCCTTTATCGCCAATCTCAACACACTCTGCCTTTAAACGGCCGTCGTGGAAGGAGATGACAGTACCAATCTTTACAACATGGGCATTGCCGACTAAGCATTCCCAGATATCATTCTCACGCTGACGCAGCAGCAGTACTTCAACATGGGCACCGGTATCTTCCTTGGTTCCGTATAAACGGGCAGGGATGACACGGGTATTGTTGCGGACAACGACATCACCTTCATGCAGGTAATCGACGATATCATAGAAATGTTTGTGCTCGTAGGTTCCCTGATCTATGTGGACGACCATCATGCGGGATGTCTTCCGATCCGTTAACGGTGTCTGGGCAATCAGCTCATGAGGCAGGTCATAATCAAAATCACTTGTTTTAATATCATTGATATCCATACTTAAAATCCTCTTTCATCAAACTTCATGGACGCAAGCTTTTCAGCCTTGAATTCATTGAAGCGGTCTTCCTTAATTGCGGTTCTTGCGTCTTCCATTAACTTGATCAAGAAACGCAAGTTATGGATGGACATCAAACGGGTACCGAAACCCTCACTGGTGCGCTGTAAATGATTCAGATACGCACGGGTATAATTCTTGCAGGTATAGCAGTCACACTCTGGATCGAGCGGACGGAAATCATCTTTATAGATATTCTTGCGGATGGAGATGCGGCCTTCACTGGTCATCAAGGTCCCATGACGAGCGATACGGGTCGGCAGGACGCAGTCGCACATATCAATATTCAGGGCAACCGCCTCCAGCAGATCATTGACAGCACCGACACCCATTAAGTATCTTGGCTTATCCAGCGGCAGATGATCTGTGCTCATCTTGACCATGCGTAAGAAAGTCTCTTTATCTTCGCCAACAGAAGTACCGCCGATGGCATAGCCAGGGAAGTCCATTTCAACTAACTTTTCGGCACAGTATTGACGCAGGTCTGCGTTGTCGCCGCCCTGGACGATACCGAAGATGGCCTGTTCTTCTGGACGGGTATTGGCATTCTTGCCGCGTTCCGCCCAGCGCAGTGTCCGCTGCATGGAACGCTCTGCATATTCGCGGGTGGCAGGATAAGGGATGCACTCATCAAAGCTCATCATGATATCTGCCCCAATGGCATTCTGGATCTGAATTGATTTCTCCGGGGATAAGAACAGAGTGTCGCCATTCAGGGTATTCTTGAAAGTGACACCTTCTTCCGAAATCTTTCTTGCATCGGCTAATGAGAAGACCTGGAAGCCGCCGGAGTCTGTCAGCATTGGTCCATGATAGTTCATGAACTTCTGTACACCGCCAGCTTTGGCCACAATATCTTCCCCAGGACGGAGCCATAGGTGATAGGTATTGGCTAAGACGACACCTGCTCCCATGGCATACAGTTCTTCTGGTGAGACGAACTTGACGGTTGCCTGGGTGCCGACTGGCATGAACATTGGTGTTTCAACATCGCCATGCGGCGTATGAAGGATTCCGGTACGTGCTCCGGAGTTTTTATCGATATGTGTAATTTCAAATGTTACGGGACTGCGCATAGGTTACCTCGTTTCCGCATGGCATTATACCATTAATAAAGAAGAATCCCAAGACATCCCTATGTTATAATGGAACCATGAAATCACAGAGGATCCTGATCCGGAATCTGCCGGATGATGGTGTCAAGAAACGAAAGAAGATTGCGGTCAAACCAGTGACCCAGCTTTTATGTGTCTTATTTCTAGGCATTGGACTGGTCTTTGTCAACCGGCCATTGGCGTTATTAGCGATTACCATGATCCTGATCAGCGCTTTCTCTTTACTGTTTCTGCCAGACCGTACGCTGTGTGAATTCTCGACAGACTGGATGGCACTCTATAATCAGCATAATCACCAGGAATGCATGATGATCTACTATGAAGACATTGTCTCCTGGCAGTATGAATGGCATTCTTCCGTGGATTCTTTGATCCTGTGCTTGACGGATGGCAGTACGGAATCCCTGGATGTCTATGGCAAATATCGGCTTGGCAGGCTCATGAATGAACATGTGCCTGGCAAAGAAATCAAGAGTATTCGGACGAAGAGGTAACCAATGGAATATGTAGATGAAAAGGCAGTAGAACGCTGCCGGAAACAAATGGTCTGTGAAAAAGAAGTCGATGCCATGAGCGAGATCTTTGCGATGTTCGGCGACTCCACCAGACTGAAGATCATGAATGCCTTATTCGGTCATGAACTATGTGTATCGGATCTTGCGGCATTGCTGGAAATGAGCACGAGTGCCATCAGTCATCAGCTGGCCAACCTAAAGAAGACCAAACTGGTCACAACTCGGAAGATCGGCAAGAATGTGTATTATTCCATGGCGGATGAACACATTATGAATATCTACCGCATGGCATTGGAACACGTCAAAGAAAGATGAAAGTCGCGGCCATTGATTTCGAGACCGCCAATCGTTCGATGGCGAGTGTCTGTGCAGTCGGTGTGGCGACGTATGAAGAAGGGGTCATAGAAGAGGATGCGTTCTACTCTTTGATCGATCCAGCCGACAACGTCAACACCTTTGAACCATTCAATATTAGTATTCATCACATAACCAAAGAGATGGTGGAAGAAGCTCCGTGCTGGAGCCAATTGTATCCCGATCTCTTATCGACATTAAAGGGCGGACTGGTGTGTGCTCATAATGCCAGATTCGATATGACCTGTCTGAAGCAGACTTGTCTCAATACCGGACAGAATGTACCACGCTTAAAATACTTTGATACGGTGGAACTGAGCCGTCATGTCTTTCCGCAGCTGCCGCATCATCGTTTGGATGATATGTGTGATTATCTGCAGATTGATCTGAACCATCACCATGCAGGATCCGATGCGCTGGGGTGTCTCATGATCGTACAGCGGGTCATGGAACTAACGGGGTGTGATGATGTCGAACAGATGCTGAAGCAGACCGACACCCATATTCATTTATTACAGCCATAATAAAGTCATCCAAAGGATGACTTTTCTATCCTGGAGGAGAAATATGAAAACAGTACTTTTAGAATCACTTGGCATTCCTGAAGAACGACTGCAGGCATTGGAAGAACCCTTCCGTGCTGCCGGTATGGACTTTGTGTCGTATGCCAGGACCAATGACAATGAAGTTTTAAAAGAAGAACTGCGGGATGCGGATATTGCGGTCGTGGCCAATATGCCGCTGCCAAATGAAGTGATTCATGCATGTTCCTCGCTGAAGTATATCGATGTTGCCTTTACCGGCGTGGACCATATTGGTCTAGCTGCCGCAAAGGAACAGGGGATTGTTGTGTCCAATGCGGCTGGCTATTCTAACGAAGCTGTGGCAGAACTTGCCATTGGTGCGGTACTGCAGCACTACCGCTATCTGCCGCAGGTAGAAGCGAACTGCCGCCAAGGCAAAACAAAAGAAAACTATCTTGGGAATGAGATCAAAGGAAAGACAGTGGGTATCGTAGGTCTTGGTAAGATCGGCATGCGCAGTGCAGAACTGTTCCATGCCTTTGGCGCCAATATTTTAGCGCATAAAAAACATCCAAGCGAAGTTCCTGCCTGGATCACATTGACCAGTTTAGAAGAGGTCCTGCAGAAGTCGGATATCGTTGTCCTGCATTGTCCACTGAATGAAGAGACCCGCGGGATGATCGATGCCAAAAAGCTTGGCATGATGAAGCCTGCCAGCATGCTGGTCAATCTCGCTAGAGGTCCGGTCATCAATACCAAAGATCTGGCGGAAGCACTGGAAAAGGGCACCATTGCCATGGCAATGAGCGATGTCTTTGATACCGAACCGCCATTATCCAAAGAAGAACCATTGCTGAAAGCACCGCATATGATCGTGACTCCGCACATTGGCTTTGCAACTAAGGAAGCGATGGAAATCCGGGCGCAGATTGTCTTTGATAATCTGCAGTCGTACCTTGCGGGAACACCCGCAAATCGCGTGTTATAGACACTGTTTTTCTCACTTTATGAAAACATTTTCAATCCCCTTACATTGTATTTACATTTCACGCAGAAAGCCGTATAATCTTTTTGCTGACCAAAGCGAATACGAAGGGGACGAAGATGAGCGAATTTGAGAATAACGCCTATTTTTGGCAGAAAATTGACACCTTGTTTTTATCAAGTGAAGTCAATCTGACCAAGAAAAAGGGTGAGACACATGATATATTCAAAAACATGGTCTATCCAACAGACTACGGAAAAGTACAGGCAAATGGAGAACAGGGAGTTTCCATTTATGTCGGCAGCGGAGATCACAATAAAGTAACCGCATTAGTCATTGCGGCAGACATCCTGGAAAAGGAATTAGACGTCAAGATCTTAGCTGGATGCAATGAGGAAGAAGAAGATGCTGTCCTGCGCTTTTTGAACCAGACAGACTATCAAAAAACAGTTCTGATCCGCAGAGGGAACGAACTGCCTAATTGGGCTTTCACCGATAACTAAGAAGCTTCGGCTTCTTTTTTCTATTTTATTCTGTTACGATTTCGCCGTTGAAATTTTTTTGGAAGTCTTCTTTACGATGACTGATCAATAGCGCAGCAGCGAAAGGCAGCGCCTTGGCATACAGTTCTGGAAAGGATGCCTGGATCTTATCATAAGGTGCCCATGGAATCGTATAAGAGACGTGTTCTGTATTGATGATGCCTTTTGGCGACTTGTTGTACAGCATCATGGCAGTCAAGCCGTGAATGCCGCCGGCAACGGTTTCAAAGGAGTAGACGAATTGATACGTCGATTTCTTTGGATACAGGAACTTCGTCCACGTATGTACTTCATCAATGGACTGGGCAATGGTTGCGGTCTTGATATCCAGATCATAAACATGCAGGAACATTTCATGATACATTTCCGACAGTTTCTTTTTATCACGGTCGGTGACTTTTAAATAATGGAAGACATCGTAATCGGTAATCTGTCTGCCTCTTTGATGAAGCATCCAGACATCAATTTCCGCTTCCATTCCAACATGCGTGACACCAGTCCTGCCACCGTGTGCTTTCACAGCGGCATCTGTCACTGCAAAGATCAATGGATGTGCGGTGGAGTCTAAAGCATAGTGACAAAGATATCCTTTGATATAACTGTTCAGATCGGAATCGTCCTTGGCATATTCTTCAAAGAAAGAAATGACATCATAGACTTTGGAACCATGCATCAGGCCGCCGTATTTATGCAGTGAGCCGGGAAAGATGGATGCATGACTGAAGAACAGCATATCCGGTCCCTGCGAGCCAAGATAAAACATCGGCCGGTTGGGAATGGAGGAGCGGATCTGCGGATTGTTCTTGAGGACATCCTTGGCAAATTCGACATGCGTCGTTGCGGCAGGCATTATTTTGTCTCCATCTGGATTTTCTTCATCTTGCCGGCGAGGCCATAGACCTTCTTGACCGGTAACGAACATACCGCAACGCGGATGCCTTGGTTGACTTCTACGGTATAGATATGTTCTTTCATAAGAGCTTCATGGTAACGGCTGCGGAATGCATTATCCGCAATGCGAAGGGTGACAAAGAATCCTTCTTTATATGGATAGGTCTCCAGTCCTGCTTCCTTGGCTTCCTTTAAGAAGATGGAAGAACGTTCTCTCATCAGATCGATATACTTCTGTTTTTCTTTTAAGAAATTCTCACGGTCATCATTCACGAGCCAGACAAAGTTTGCCATGGCAGCGTTTGGAATATTGGACCAGGTCGCTCTGGCTTTCTTTTCCATGATGATCTCAACTTCACGGACGGCTTCTTCTTTCTGGGCAAGAATGATGGCAGCACCGCACCGCAGACCATACGATGTCAAAGTCTTGGAACAGCTGAACGCAACTACGATCATTGCATTGTCCGAAAGCGTGTTCCATGTCTCCATGTACTTCCGGCTTTCTGGAAGGTTGTAGGAATAATCAATATAGGCAATATCATCAATCAAGATGAATGGTACTTTCTGGGAAACTTCATTCATGAAGGCAACCAGTTCCTGCCATTCTTCCTTGGTCAAAGAATATCCTGTCGGGTTATGACAAGGATCGTTGATGATCATGACAATCCGGTCCTGCTTCTTCAATACTTCGTTGACGGTATCTTTGACATTCTGCAGATTAAAGTGGTCACCGTCGAACATCGTGTACTTCACAACCGGAATATTATTTTCGTGCGCCATTAAGGAGTAGGATCCCCATGCGACATCCGGAATGATCAGTGTTTCTCCTTCATCCAGGAACGTTGTGATGGACATGGAATCGGCACCGGAACCACCTGGGGTAGCGATGACACTGTGTGCCAGTTTGACATTGGCATTCTGTGTGACCCATTCATAAACACTCTTGCGGTAATCTGGATTGCCGGTGAAGCTTGCGGCATATGCAGCTTTAACACGGTGATCAATGGCATCGTAATGATTGAATACTTCATCCAGCGCAACCAACTTCTCATCTTCGCCATACAGCGAACCGATGGTCGCGTCAATGACGTTGTCACTGCCAATCTTTACCTTGTCTTCTTTCGCTTTGGCAACGATGGCGAATACGGTATCCACAATCGGTGTTACATCAGCACTTTTTCTTACGAATGTCATAGTTCATCCTCCCAGAAGCAGTACATGTATGCATGTTTGATGCATATTTCGTGGACTGCTTTACTATGTTGAAATTATAGCACTATTATCACAAATGAAAAAAGAAAGCAGTTCTGCTTTCTTCTTACTTCCAATGCAGCGGCAGTTTCCCGGGATCTTCGATGAACTGCTTGCGTACTAATAATGGTGCCAGCAAATTGAAGACAAAGACCAGCAGGGCAATCTCGAACGGCAGTAAGACGGTATTCTTGATCGCACTGGTTGCGGCATAGACCACAAAGGCCTTGTCATAGAGAATCGCACTCCAGAGGGAGCCCAATAAGACATTCACCAAATAGTTGTTGAGTATCTTTGCCAAGGCAATGCGCAGGACTGTGATCTTCTTATGATAGAAGAAGACGGCATAGATGAAGGAACCGCAGACAGCGGTCAGTGTGTAGCCCGCAAAGAAGGGGCCGCTGGGGAAGATGGCAAAGCCCAAGATGTCGGTGATAGCGGCACTGACAATGCCGGCCACCGGTCCTAAGATGGAAGCTTCGACTGCCACCAGGACAAAGTTGATGCCAACGCGCAGGTTCTGGGCAACGGGGATGTAGATGTTGCCGACAATGATCTTCATGGCAATGAAGGCTGCCATTAAAGCGATGTAGTGGATCTCTTTTAGTTTTGCTGCGGATGAATGCCAATATTCTTTCGTAAACATAAAGAAAACCTCCTTTCACCATCAGTGAAAGAAAGGCTCATTTCACATAATGGGATATCCAAAGTGACCGCAAGAATTTCTTTTCGTCCATAAGTTCCCGCACTTACAGCACTTAACGCCACCGGATGACCTTAAGATACCACATCGATATGCCTTATACAAGGCAGGAAAAACCAATTCATGCTATGATAGTACGGCATGAAAATACTAACGATACTATGTGAAAACAAGGAACAGGCAGCGAAGAATCTTTCCCTTGGCTGTGATGAAGTGATACTGGTCTTAAAGGACGGCTGTTTTAGTGCACTGTCTGGCTGTACGGTGGAGGAAATCACTGCCATTGCGAAAGAAAATTCCAAGCGGACCGCGGTCTTGATGAACCGGTTGTTTGGTCAGGAAGAAATTGAACAGGCACAGAAGACATTGTGTGAATTACTGCCACAGGTCGATGCCGTCCTGTTTGCAGATCCTGCTTTACTGCAGCAGGCGAAGCTGATTCATATGGAACACAAGATGATCTATCGGCCAGAGACACTGCTGACCAGCGCCAAGGATGGTGCCTGGTGGATGGCACAGGGACTGCAGTCCGTTCAGATCTCACCGTTATTGACCAAGGAAGAGATCCTTGAGATTGCTGCCAACGTACCGCATGCAGGCCTGCAGATCCATGGCCGCTTATTGATGAGCGTTTCCAAACGGAAACTGCTGGATGCCTATGCTTCCTACCATGCAGGGACATCCCTTCATGAAAAGGATGGCTTGTATCTCAGAGAAGACAGCCGCGAAGGCAGAATGCCGGTCTATGAGAATGCTTATGGAACGATGATCTATACCGATTATGTGCAGGAGTCCTTTGCCTATGTGCCGGAATTTCTGGCAGCTGGCTTGGAACGGTTCGAGATTGATACGTATACATTAAAGGATGAGGAAATCCGTGATGCCATTACGATGTATCGTGCCCTGCTGGATGGCAGGACCATCACCGATATCTATGCACAGGCTCACGCAGACTTACCGCTCAGCAGCGGTTATTACGGACAGAAGACAATCAAATGAAGAAACCTGAATTATTAGCGCCGGCAGGAGATCTGCACCGCGCAAAAACTGCCATCCGTTATGGAGCTGATGCCGTGTATCTCGGCGGTCAGTTCTTTTCACTGCGCTCGCGGGCATCGAACTTTACCTTGGAAGATATCCAGGAGGCCTGTGCCTTTGCCAAAGCGCATGGTGCGCATATCCATGTCACCGTCAATATCATTCCGCATGAAGAAGACTTTACGGGTCTGGAAGAGTATTTAAAGAAGCTGGAAGAATTCGGTGTCACCGCAATCATTGCGGCATCGCCATATATCATGGAGACCGCTCGCAGGGTAGCTCCCAAACTGCAGATCCATTGCAGTACACAGATGTCTGTCACCAATGCGCAGGCCATTCATTTCTTAAAAGATACACTGGACATTGACCGTGCTGTATTAGGGCGGGAATGCACCATGGCACAGGTGAAAGAGATCACCAATGAATCGCCGGTAGAAACCGAAGCATTCATTCATGGCGGCATGTGCGTCAATTATTCCGGACGCTGTACATTATCCAACCGCATGACACTGCGGGATGCCAACCGCGGTGGCTGTGCACAATCCTGCCGGTGGTCATATCACGTGTATGAACAGGACAAAGAGATTGCTGGGGAACCATTGTTTACAATGGGAAGCCGTGATCTGTGTGCTGCAGAATATATGTATCCATTGATGGAAGCAGGTGTGTCTTCATTAAAGATTGAAGGAAGAATGAAGACGGAATATTACGTTGCATGCATCGTTTCGGCATATCGTCATCTGATTGATGAGATTGCGGAGACGGGCAAGCCATTGAGTGCAGAACGGATGGCTGTCCATCAGAAAGAAATCCTGCGTGGCGAGAATCGTGAGACATGCACAGGCTTCTATTCCGGGGATGCTGGCGAAGGGACATTGATCTATCACGCCAACAGCAACGCAGACGTCAATCATGATTTCTTAGGTACGGTCAAGAAAGTAAATGACAACGGGACATGTGTCATTGAGACACGGAATGTCTTCGCAACGCAAGAGAAGCTGGAGTTCTTGACACCGGGAAAAGAAAACCGGAACTTTGTTTTAGAGACAATGGTGAATGATAAGACAAGGGAAACGATTGCCGAGATCCGCAACCCGATGACGCTTGTCGAAATTGCCGTGCCATTTGAAGTACAGGAGAATGATATCCTGCGGAGGTACAGATGATCATTGAAGGAAATGTCAGTGTCAAAGCTGCCTTGATGGGCGGCCGAAGAGATGTCACAAAGATCTATGTCGATGAGGCAAAGAAAGATAAAGATACTTCTTGGATCCTGCATCGGGCAGAAGAAAAGAATGTGGAGATTGTCCGCGTCAAACGGGAAGCGATTGATGCGATGGCAACGGGACGCACACACGGTGGGCTGCTGGCCGAAGCTGGACCGCGAAGATATCAGGATGTCGAAGCGACCATGCAGGGAGAACAGACCTTTGTTGTCCTGCTGGAAGGCGTCGAAGATCCGTTCAATCTTGGCTATATCATGCGCACGCTATACAGTGCGGGCTGCACGGGATTGATCCTGCGTCAGCGCAATTGGGAGAATGCGGAAAGCACCATCCTCAAATCCAGCGCCGGTGCCAGTGAAGCCATCAATCTTGTCTTAACGGAAGATGCGGCAGAAACCGTGAAGTGGTATCAGGCACGGCAGGTGAAGTGCTTTGCGGCAATGCGCAAAGATGCAATCACCTGTTATGAAGCAGACTATAAGGGTCCGGTCTTACTGGCTATTGGCGGTGAGATGCGGGGACTGTCTTCGAGTGTCCTCAAAGAGATCTCGCAGAATATCTATATCCCATATGCCAATGATTTTCACTCGGCATTGAATGCAGCAGGGGCTGCCGCGGTTCTTGGTTTCGAAGTCTTCCGGCAGAGAATGCAGTGATTGCCATTGAGATACAAGTGTTTTTTAACCGGAAACACGTGAATTTGTAAAAACTTTCAGCTAAAAAGTGAAAATAATTTCAATTGAAAGCGCTTAATCGCGCTTTTTTGTATTTTATTCGTACCAAAATGCTGGTATTATATCAGCGTCACATGGAGGGAAATACATGAAAGAACCTTATTATTTTCACGACAACACTGTCATTATTGATTATTCTAAGAAGTATGTAACAAGTAAGCATGAGATTGTCTCCACGGAATTGTTTGATGAATTCCTCGATTGTTTCTTACAGGATCTGGAAGCTCATCATAAAGATCTCTACGATTATCTTGCCATCGGCGGTAAAGAGAATGTTCAGATCAAAGAAGAAATGAAGTTCGTCTTAAAGACATTGCTGATCTCGAATCCAAAGGAAATCAATGATGCATATACAAAGATTCCACAAGAACTGTTAGCGGTCATTGAGCGCGGCTACAACTACTGGCGTTCTTTACAGAGATATTCCATTCTGTATACACACAACGAAGAAGGTTTCCAGATGGAGAACTTTATTGAAGCGGACAACCGCGTCAATAATCTGGCTCTGGATTTCTATCGTGAGATTGAGCAGAAGGTACAGGGACATAAGAACAATGTCTTCCGTCAGCTGCAGGCTGGTACCAATGCATCTCTGTTAGTCAGTTACTATAAGTGGAAGGCTCCGATTGGCTATGAAAAGCTGGAAGATATTCCATTCATCAACCAGATCTTATTACGTACACCGCTGATCCTGCATCCCGCACACAATAAGCGCACCAATGTCTTCAAGGATGCGGAACACAATCCAATGGCAGACTTTGTCAAAGGAGAGAAGGAATGGTTCTGCTATCCGGCAAAGGTCGGTTCTTTACTGATCTACTGCTACTTCCATCGTGATTTCATGGGTTCTGCTGTTGCGACCGCAAACCTGTTTGAATTAGCATCGGCGGAAGATGCCATCAGCCGCAAACCAGATGCGATCCTGTTCTTCGGCAATCCGGATGGACAGAAGGATACAACATTCTGGCATGATGCAGAGAATGATATGTGGATCGGCAAGGATTCCAATGATCCAGCCATTGACTACTTCGGCTACACCAAGAAGTCTATCCTGACACTGCATAACTTAGCGATGATCCAGAAGGGCTGGCTGCCAATTCATGGTGCCATGGTCAATGTCTATCTGAAGGACGGCACAAAGAAGGGCCTGATGTTCATGGGCGATTCCGGTGCTGGTAAATCGGAGACCTTAGAGGCATTGAGCACCTTGGCTTCTGACTTGATTGATCATCAGGAAACGGTCTTTGATGATATGGGTACGATCCATCTGAATGAAAAGGGTGAGGTCCGTGCACAGGGTACGGAGATTGGCGCATTCGTCCGTTTGGATGACTTGGATAAGGGCACTGCCTATAAGGATATGGACCGTTCCATCTTCTTCAACCCAGAAAAGGCAAATGCACGTGTCGTTATTCCAGCGGCACCGTATGATGTTGTTACGACCGATCATAAGATCGATATCTTCTTATATGCGAATAACTATACAGATGAAAGAGGTATGCATCTGTTCAAGACCAGAGATGAAGCAGAGACAACTTTCGTCGAAGGAAAGCGTTTCGCTTTAGGAACTACACAGGAGAAGGGCCTCTCCACAACGTTCTTCGCAAATCCATTTGGACCGATGCAGAGACAGAAGGAGACCAAGGTCTTAATTGACAAGCTCTTTGATGAACTGTTCAAAGAGAATATCCCAGTCGGTGAAGTCTATACGTGCCTGGGTCTGCCAAATAAGGGCGACCACGGAATTACCAAGGCTGCCGAAGCACTCCTGGAGTTTGTAAAGAAAAAGTAATTCAAGAAGCATTATGGGATTCCATAATGCTTTTTTTGACAACAATGGTATACTTTTGGCATGGAAGAAATCGTATCGCTGCAAAACGCAAAAGTAAAAAAATGGACAGGTCTGCATCATAAGAAGGAACGAGATGCATCTGGTCTTTTCTTAGTAGAAGGGGAACATCTGATTGGGGAAGCATTGCATGCCGGCTGTGTCGAGGCAATCATCACCGATACCAAATGTCCCTATGACTTTGCTTCTATCTATCAAGTTACTCCAGCCATCATGCATAAGTTATCCGAAAATATTTCGGAAGTGCATTTGATTGCGGTCTGTCATAAATTTGAACAGGAGCCAAGAGAATTCAAACGCGTGATCCTGCTCGATGGTGTCCAGGATCCAGGCAACTTAGGAACACTGGTCCGTACGGCAGTATCCTTCTCCTTTGATGCGGTGTATTGTTCGGAAGATACGTGTGACCTTTATAATGACAAAGCCATCCGTTCCACCCAGGGGGCGCTGTTCCATATTCCTTTCTTCCGTCGGAATCTCAAAGATGTCATGACGGAATTAAAAAAAGACGGGTTCGTCGTCATCGCGACTTCCTTGGAACAGTCGCATACGATGGCAGAGATTCCATCTTCTTCGCAAATGGCATTTATCTTCGGCAACGAAGGACAGGGTGTCCACCCAGAACTGCAGGCAGCAGCCGATGACCGGCTGCGCATTGATATGCATGGGTTCGAATCCCTGAATGTTGCGGTTGCCGGCGGTATTGTCATGTATACGTACCGCGGCTGATTACCAGCCACCGTACGAGAAGCGCTTTTCACCCTCCACAACGGGAACTTCTTTGATCGACATATCATCGACTCGGATGAAGCGGTTGCCTTCCTTCACTTTCGCAAGGAAGAGGTCAATGAGCTCTTCGGCTCCTTGAACATAGATTTCAACGAGTCCATTCTCTAAATTTTTTACGGACCCGGTCAGACCGCGTGACTGTGCTTCCATCATACAGAAGCCTCGCATGCCGACACCTTGAACGCGTCCTTCAACGAATACATGATAGCGTTTCATTTTTGTTTCCTCTTACTTTCATTATAACGAAAAAATAGAACAGGTGAATATGATCCATATTTTATTAAGCCGGCCCGACTTTGATCAGCCATGGGCCCAAGAATATTTAGGCAGTATTCTGCATAAAGACATGCATGTTTTAATCATTCCTCTGACCCGGGATGAAGGATGGGCAATGGATGGGGAATCCTTTGAACATCATTACCGCAAGGGCTCACGGGCGTATGAAGCATTTGTCCGTCCGTTCCGCTGTTATGGCATCACCGACAATCAGGTGCATTGGTTCAATCCCTTCCAGGATGACCGTGCAGTCTTAAAGAATCAGTTAAAAGAGAATGATGTGGTCTTCTTTACAGGGAGTGATCCAGACCACATGATGGAATGCATTGAAGACCATGGCATGACGCAGGACCTGCGGAATTATGCTGGGATCTTCATGGGCGATGCCAACGGCTCGAAGATCTTGATGGATGAATTTGATTCCAATCAGGAATGGAAAGAAGACGGCGGACATGGCTTAGGTCTGCTGCAGGGATTCACTCTGGAGACGGGATACGTGGAAGATGCCATGCATCTGCAGCGCATCATCCGTTCCATTGAAGAAAAGGGCAGACCGGTCTTTGGCTGTCCAGGCAATGCTGGAGTGCTGATCCAGAATGGTCACTATGATCTGATGGGCGATGCCTTCAGCTGCAGTGAAGAAGATCTGGATAATATTTATCGTGCGTATGAAGATGCCAAGTCCCGTTTGGATTATTATGGCGACAACGGCAACTGGTCATGACTCTACCGCAGTCACAGTCAAAAGATGCTGTACAACTTGAAATTTGATCTCCAGGCCGGCAAACACAAAGCCATAGATCCGCTGCGGATCATCCTGGTAGGCAGGACGGGGATCCAGAGCTAATACTTCGCACAGAGATTTCTGTTTTTCAGCAGGAATCTTTTTTAATAATTCTGGGGCAATCTGGACTTCTAAAGAATGCAGTTCTGGTTTCGCCGCAAAGCCATCACTGGCATCAATCGCATCGGTATAGGGAAGATACGGTTTGATGTCATAGATTGGAGTACCGTCTTTGAGGTCGGCACCGATGACATCAATGACAAGACCATCGTTCGCTGTCTTGCGGATGGCTTCAATCTTGACCGCACTCAACCCTATTGGATTGGGCCGGAATGGGGAACGTGACGCAAACACGCCGACGCGTTTTTCACCACCGAGGCGCGGTGGGCGTACGGTCGGTGTCCAGTCTCTGCCAAAGGATTCACTGAAGCCCCAGATCAGCCAGAGATGTGAAAAACGATCCAGCTGGCGCAGGGCACCGTCTTTCTGGTATTCCTTTTCAAAGACAATCGTCGCTTTGAGATCGACTGCTAACCGCGGCTGACGGGGAATGCCGAATTTCGTCGCAAAATCGGAATGGATATAGGCAATGGGCCGTAATGTAAGTTCGTTCATAATGCTATTTTACTTGAAAATCGGGAAAGTTAAATCTATAATCTTGTCATAAAGCGTAAAGAAAAGACTAGTAAGACAGTCAATTTGCCAACAGAGAGGGATCCATCGCTGAAACGATCCTGGCCAGGGAATGTCATGAATTCACTTTTCCAGCGAAGCTAATCCCTTCCGTTCGATCGACGTTAAAAGATCCAATCAAGAGCACATTGGTTCAATGTGAATCAGGATGGTACCGCGCAATCTGCGTTCCTGTGATTTTTACAGGAACGTTTTTTATTGGAGGAGACAATATGAGTGATGCAATTGCAGAAGTACAGCAGGCTGCCTTACAGGCAATCGAAGCTGCCAAGACATTAGAAGAATTGAATAATGTCAAAGTACAGTATCTCGGCAAGAAGGGCGAAGTACAGGCCTTGATGAATGAGATGCGTGCACTGCCGAAGGAAGAAAAACCTGCCTTTGGCCAGAAGGTCAATGTATGCAAGCAGGAAGTCAGTGATGCCTTGGATGCGAAGCAGCAGGAACTGGAAGTCCAGGCAACAGCTTCAAAGCTGTCCGCAGAGAAGATCGATGTCACTCTGCCTGGCGACATTGTCCGTTTAGGTACGACACATCCGCTGATCTTGATCCAGCAGGAGATTGAAGACTTGTTTTTAGGCATGGGCTATAAGATTGCCGAAGGACCGGAACTGGAACAGGATCATTACAACTTTGAATTAGCAAATATCCCACAGGATCATCCAGCAAGAGATATGCAGGATACCTTCTATATTGATCCAAATACACTGCTGCGCACACATACGACTGCGATGCAGATGCGGGAATTAGAGAAGGCAAAGGGTCAGACACCAATCAAGCTGATCTGCCCAGGCAAGGTCTACCGCAGAGATGACGATGATGCGACACACTCCCATCAGTTCATGCAGTGTGAAGGATTGGTCGTTGGTGAAAATGTCACACTGACCGATTTAAAGGGAACCTTAGAGTTCATGGCAAATAAGATGTTCGGCGAAGGCAGAAAGATCCGTTTCCGGCCGTCGTACTTCCCATTCACAGAACCATCGGTGGAAGTTGATGTCTCCTGCCCATTCTGCAATGGCAAGGGATGCTCGGTATGCAAGGGCTCCGGCTGGATTGAGATCTTAGGTGCCGGCATGGTCCATCCGCATGTCTTGGAGATGAATGGCTTTGATCCGAAAAAGTGCTCCGGCTTTGCGTTCGGTGTTGGTCTGGAGAGAGTTGCAATGCTGAAATACGGCATCAATGATATTCGGAATTTCTATATCAATGATGTACGTTTCTTAAATACGTTTGATCGTTTTGACTGATAGAGGAGAGAAAAGAAAATGAGATTAAGTTATAACTGGTTAAAAGAATATGTTGATCTCTCCGATGTCACACCGGAAGATCTTGCCAACCGCATGACCACTGCTGGTCTGGAAGTGGAAGGCATTGAACCAATGGCACAGGCAAGCGGCCTCTGCATTGGTGAAGTTGTTTCCTGCGAAGATGTAGAAGGAACTCATTTACATAAGACACAGACAAACGTTGGAGATACAACGTATCAGATTGTCTGCGGTGCCCCAAACTGCCGGAAGGGATTAAGGGTCATCGTTGCTCTGCCAGGCGCAAAACTGCCGGGCGGTACGATTGAAGCCAAACCGCTTCATGGCATGGAATCCAATGGCATGTTATGTTCGTTATTGGAACTTGGTGTTGACCGTAAGAGCCTGCGTGATGATCAGGTCAATGGCATTGAAGAACTGGATGCCAATGCACCGGTCGGAGAGAAGGATGTCTTAGGATATTTAGGTCTGGATGATACGATCCTCGATGTATCGCTGACGCCAAACCGCGCAGACTGCTCGGCAATGTGGAATATGGCCAAGGAAGTTGGGGCCATTCTCCACCGTGAAGTAAAGTGGCCGGATTACGAAGGCAAATCAAACGTTGGTGCCAAGGGCGACTTCCAAGTTGCTACCAAGACTGATAAGTGCTCCTGCTATCTTGGCAAAGTCATCAAGCATGTCAAGGTCGGACCTTCTCCAAAATGGATGCAGCAGTATTTAAATGCAGCCGGCATCAATTCCATCAATAACGTTGTTGATATTTCCAACTTCGTCATGCTGGAGACAGGACAGCCTCTGCATTACTATGACTATAAAAAGTTAAAGGGTCATGAGATCACGGTCGTGGATGATCAGGAATTAACAATGAAGGCACTGGATGGAAATGAATTTGCCATTCAGAAGGGCGACATCTTAATCACAACCAATGGTGAAGCAACCGGCATTGCCGGCATCATGGGCGGTGAAGAATCGATGATTGATGAAAATACAGATTCCATCTTTGTGGAAGCCGCACATTTCCATCATGCGTCCATTCGTCATACATCCATTCGTTTGAATCTGATCACGGAAGCAGCGCAGAGATTTACCAAGGGATTGGAAGTCAATGCAATGCAGAAAGCTATGGACCGTTCGGTTCAACTGTTGAGTGAATATGCCGATGCCTCGGACTTTGAAGAAACGGTCAAGGCTGGTGATGTGAACGATACACCGCTCGTCGTAAAGGAAACACTGACACACTGCAATGGCTTATTAGGAACTTCCTTTACCATGGATGAAGTTGTTGAGACATTGAAGTGGCTGGATTTCCAACCGGAAGTCAATGGCGATGAAATTACCTGTCATATTCCTTCGTATCGCATCGATATTGAAGGACAGGCAGATATTGATGAAGAAGTCATTCGTTTGATTGGCTTTGATTCCTTAGGCAGCACACTGCCGCAGATTGCCGCAACCGTTGGTCAGCGTACACCTGTTCAGGCAATGCGCCGTACGACACGTGAGGCAATGATGGCAATGGGACTCAATGAGATCGTGACATATACATTAGTCAATCAGGATTTCATTGATCATAGTTTAGAACCAGTTGGTGAAGCAGTTGCTTTAGCAATGCCAATGAGTGAAGCACGCAAGTACCTGCGCACCAGCTTAATGAATTCCGTCCTGGAATGTGTCCAGTATAATGAAGCACATGGCAATGCAGATCTTGCCTTCTATGAAATGTCGAAGCTCTATGCCCAGAAGGGTGTGGAAGTAGAAAAGATGGCTGTCGTTCTTGACGGCAATCTGAATGCAGATCCTCTGCGCAAGCTGGCACAACCAGGCGACTTCTATGCAATGAAGGGCATTCTGCTGGCATGGCTGAAGAAACTTGGTTATGTTGGAAGCCGGATCCGAATCTGTGAAAATAAGAAGGATACCGAACACTTCCATCCATATCGGAGTGCGGAGATCTATCTTGGCAAAGATTTCTTAGGCATCTTTGGTGAAGTCCATCCAGACTATGCCAAGAAGTTCGATCTTGGCCGGATCACATACGCTGAATTGAATGTGGATCCGGTCTTTAAAGGAAGCACCGGCCGCATCAAGTTTGAAGAATTAAATAAGTTCCAGGCGGTCTCCCGTGATATTGCATTAGTTGTTGGACGGGATGTTCCAGCCCAGAGTATTCTCGATGCCATCCGCAAGAGCGGTGCGAAGATTGTTTCCGATACACAGATCTTCGATGTCTATGAAGGGGAACATGTTGCCGCAGATCAGAAGTCGGTTGCCTTACGGATCACGTATCAGACAGACCATACGCTGAAGGATGAAGAAATCAATGAAGCGCATGAGAAGATCCTGAAGAGCTTAAAAGAAAAGGTCAATGCAGAATTGAGAGCGTAAATCGATAGAAATCCATCCAAAAGGATGGATTTTTTATACTTTGAGGAATATGATGCAGGAAGAAACAGATAGCATAGGACTGGAAAAAGAAATAATAATCAATGATAATATGATTATAACGATCTAAAGAAAGAGGCACATTTTGAAAGAATATTCGTATGTCCTGCATGACGCGGCGGGTCTCACGAAGACACTGGAAGAATTGAAGGGGACAATTCTTCCTTTTTTGCCTGAAAAAGTATTGTTCTCTTTGTATTCCGCCAGTGCGGAGCAGGCTGTGATTGAAACCTACCGCAATGGGATCTTAAAGGAATTCCCGCATGCCAAGATCATTGGCGCATCGACTTCCGGAGAAATCTCAAAAGAACAGATTTATGAGCATACCGTTGTCTTAACGGTCCTTTCGTTTGAAACATCCACAGTACATATTTTTGGTACAGCCTGCCGGAATCAGGAAGAGGAAGCTGCCCAGAAGATCCTTGCGTTTGTGCATGCATGTTCAGAAGGGAAAGGTCTGGAAATCTTAGCAGACTTGAAGAATCTCAATGATGCAAAGTTCTTCAGTGCCTTGGATGCACTGCCAGCAGAGATGGAAGTCTTTGGCGGTGGATCCGATGCATATGACAACAGTAAAAATATTCTGGTCTTTACACAGGATGCTTTTTATCCCGATGGTGCTGTCTGTGCGGTCTACTGTGGGAAGGAACTGCAGATCCAGACATCCCATTCACTGGGCTGGAAGTCGTTAGGACGCATGATGGATGTCACACAGGTATCCGCAGATGGAATGACTTTGGAAAAGGTCGATGGCAGGCCTGCCACCGAGATCTATCGCAAATATCTGAATCTGCAGAATGATACAGATTTCCATCAGACGGTGGATAAATTCCCAATCATGCTGCAGCGAAGCGGTAAAGAATTCGCCCGCGTACCAATCATTAATGAAGCAGACGGCTCCATTGTATTAGGTGCGGATATTGCCAAGGGTGAAAAGATCAAGCTTGGCTATGGCGACCCAAATATGGTCATGTCGCAGAGCGCAAAAGCTGCCCAGGAACTTGCGTGCTTCCAGCCGCAGGGCATCTTATTGTTCAGCTGCATCACGCGGAAAGGCTTCCTAAAAGACTATGCGGTATCCGATGCGCAGTCTTTTGCGGCAATTGCACCGCTCTCTGGTTTCTATACATATGGAGAGATCCTGCGCTTAGATGGGCATATTGATACCATGAACTGCACGCTCGTCTGTGTGGGAATGCGGGAAGGAATGGCAGATACTGCCAATACCTGCGAAATCACACCGCCGAAACTGACAGGATATATGTCGGTCATTGACCGCTTGATTGCATTGGTTGAAGCGACGACCGCAGATCTGGAAGAAGCGAACCAGCAGCTGCAGTACTATGCGTCGCATGACCGTTTGACGGGTGTCCTGAACCGCGGTGAAATTGAAACACGTCTGCATTCCACAATGAAAGCCGTCAATCGTGAAATCTATTGTGCTTCCGTTGTGATGTTTGATATTGATGATTTTAAAAAGATCAATGATACGTATGGTCATGATGCCGGCAACCATGTCCTGCAGTGCATCTCGAAGATTCTGCGGGAAAAGATAAGAGCTTACGACCATATCGGCCGCTGGGGCGGGGAAGAGTTCTTCCTTGTCTTGATTGCGACCAATAAGCAGGATGCCTACCATACCGGAGAACGGATCCGTCAGGCGATTGCGAACTATGATTTTGGCGAACAGATCAAAGTCACCATTAGTTTAGGCGTGACAGAAGTACGGACCGGCGAGGAATTAATTGACCTGTACCGCAGGGTCGATGAAGCATTGTATCACGCAAAAGAAAACGGTAAGAACCAGACAATCCTAGTATAATGAAGGAAAGCATCATCCGAAAAATGGAGGGACCTTCATGACAAGTACATTAACGATGGACAGTACCATTGGTGAGGTTTATCGTACCCCAATCGGTCACGATATTCTGTTTAAGATCTTAATGCAGGTCAACAAACCCGAATTCACCATTACCAATCCAATCGTTTCTCATATGAAACTGAAACAGATCGTACCGCTCACAAAAAGCACCCTGGATGAAGGATTCTGGGATGCCTTTTTGAGTTTGATCAATTCCGAACAGGCACGGCCTGCCGATGGAACGGGACCGGTGCAGCCAAAGTGGTGGAAGGAAGCCGTGTTCTATCAAGTCTATCCACGGACTTTCTATGATGCCAATGGCGACGGTGTCGGTGATCTAAAAGGCATCACCGCAAAACTCGATTACTTAAAAGACCTGGGTATCAATGCGGTATGGCTTTCCCCAATCTATGACAGCCCAATGGATGACAATGGGTATGATATCCGTGACTATCAAAAGATCAATCATGACTTTGGGACAATGGCTGACTTTGATGAACTGCTGCATGGCATCCATGAACGCGGCATGCGCTTGATCATGGACTTAGTGGTGAATCATACCAGTGATGAACATGCATGGTTCCAGCAGGCAGTTTCAGGCAAAGATAATCCCTACCGCGATTACTATTTCCTGCGGCCAAACAGCGAACAAGCTCCGAATAACTGGACTTCCTTTTTTGCGGGCAGTGCATGGGATAAGTATGGTGAACAGAACGACTGGGCTCTGCATTTGTTCGCAAAGAAACAGATTGATCTGAACTGGGATAATCCGCAGGTGCGCAAGAGTATTGAAGAGATGGTCAATTGGTGGCTGGACAAAGGTGTGGATGGATTCCGCATGGATGTCATCAATTATATTTCCAAAGACGAAGGACTGCCGCAGGGTGATGTTTCGGTCGGAAAACTGATGGGCTATACCGGTATTGAACATTACTTCTATGGACCGCACCTGCATGAATACCTGCATGAAGTCCATGAGAATTGTTTTGGCCCGCATGATGCTTTCTCCGTTGGCGAAACACCAGGACTGGGCATGCAGATGTGTCAGTTGGTGACCGGAGAAGAACGGAAAGAATTAGATATGGTATTCTCTTTTGATCACTTAGAAACACCAGGACATGTACGCTGGGATGATTATCTTTATGATCTGAACTACTACCGTGATTACATGATTGACTGGATGACGCATTACGGCAATCAATGCTGGATGTCTTTGTTCTATAACAATCATGATAATCCACGCATGGTATCCAAGATTGATCCGGAAGGGAACTATACCGCAGCGATTGAAGAACTGCTGGCTGTCATGCAGTTTACGATGAAGGGAACGCCATTTGTTTTCCAAGGCGATGAAATGGGACTGACGAATCTGCCGTTCCAGAATATGTCCGAGCTGAATGATGTCGAATCCAAGAATTATTATCAGGAACTGTTAGCCAATGGCAAAAGCGAAGAAGAAGCTTGGAAGACAATCCTAGCGGGAACCAGAGATCATGTACGGCAGATGCTGCCATGGAATGCAGCTGAAGTACCGGCACATCTGCAGCAGACCATCCAGCCGGCAATTACCACAATCTACAAGCAGCTGATTGCTTTGCGACAAGAACATCCGGTTTTGATCTATGGTGACTTTACGGTCTTGAATGCACATCATAACCGTTTTGTATACCGCCGCAGCAATGCTGCAGAAGATTGGATCATCGACTGCAATCTGGCATCGAAAGAATGTGTGCCGTATCAGACCGATACATCCTATACACTTGTGTGGCCGCTGACCCTGAAGGGGACTGCCTTGCCGCCATATGGAGCACGCATCTGGAAGAAAGAGAAGTAACGAAAAAGAAGATCCTACGCAGGATCTTCTTTTGTGTTTTTCTTATGACGATAGATGGCACCAGCACCCAATAGAAGCAGGGTGACAAAGGATGTGATCAACGACGCTTTCCGGATCGGCGTATCTTCGTAGCGGCAGATGTACTGACCGCTTCCATCATTCTTGCATGCAACAAGTCCGTTCGCTGTTTCAAAGGTCTCTACTTGTATCGTTGTATCGCCGTCGACCTTGGTCACTTGATAACCTTTATAGTACGTTAGCGGAAGGACGAAATAGTCCGTGGATTCATCTTCCGCAGTAAAACTGAGCACGGAACCATTCTGTTCAAAGGATATGTTTAATGCATTTTGATCAGCATCACGGATAGCACGTTCCATCGTATGGAAGTTTGGAGAATTGACCGGCAGATAATCGGCACCAGCCATTTCAATAAAGTAATACGTTGCGCCATACCAAGGGTCTAAGACAGCACCTTGTTTAACATCCTCCCAAGTCGTCGAAGAGGTAAAGCCAACGACGTTGCGGAAATATGCAGGAAGAACATGGAAGACTGCTTCAATGCAGAGACAGACTTCCGCAAAGAGAATCCAGAACTTCTTCGTTGCAATGCAGAGGATGCCATAGGCTGCCGGCAGGCTCAGACACAGTACGGCAATGGTATTGAACCGCCAAGGAAACTGCATGAAGTTCAAGAATGTCAAAGAGCTCCATGGAATGATCTTCGAAGGTAGCAGCATAGTCACATACCCAATGATGCAGGAAACTGTCACAAAGGGATGTTCCTTCTTATGATGATCCAAGAAGATATACAGGAGCGGCGCAAAGGTCAAGAACCAGCCGACATTGACAGTCATTGTCTTCGCTGGGGTCAGATCATTGCCGCTGAAACCGAAGATAGTCTGATTGGTGAAGAACTGCCACCAGTTGAAGGAACCTGCATACAAGTTCTGGGGATTGCTGAGATTGAATTTCTGTGATGCCATCTGTTCCATCATTGGTAAGGTAAAGAATGCTGTTAACAGAAAGGCACAGAGGACTCCTTTGCACAAGGTAAAGAACTTTTCCTTGGTCATGGTACGGATCTGAATCAGGAAGAAGAGGACACATAAGACAACACCCATTAAGAAGGTGATGTTATGGGACAACGCTAAACCAGCAAGACCGGCCGCGAGAATGCCCCATTTCTTTTCATCGTTCCATAAGATCCGATACATCCCTTCAAGCATCATCGGCAGAAAGGTGAATGCGAAGATTTCCCCTAAAGCATTACGGACATAGATATCGGTGATGTGATAGTTTGCGAACATGTATCCCATGGTCGCAAAGATGGTCAATGCACGATTCTTCGTGATGGTGCCTGCACAATGATACATTGTAACGGTGCTGAAGAAGATGGCACCAATCAACAGGATCCGAAAACAGACACTGAGCGGCACACCTGCAACATGCAGGAATGCGGCTGGCAGCAGGAAGAAATCGGAATAGAACAGCGGGCTGGCATAGCCATAGCCGACATTGACATAAGGGTCCATCGCCGGCAGCCAGTTGCCATCCTGAATGGATCGGGACAGCTGTTCAATCCGTGAGATATGGAAAATCGTATCATGTGCCACAGGGACAAGATCTTTAAATAATGCCGGTAACGAGATCAAAAAGGCAATCAATAGAACTGCCGCAATGTCCCATGCATGTTTCTGCAGTTTCTGCTTCATCCGAAGTACCAGCTTCCAAACCATTCTAAGGATTTTATATATGGCACGGTTGTGCCAAAGCCGGCAGTTGCCGGCAGGAAGGCAAAGAAGAGAATGATATATGCCGCTAAGAAGATACGGATGAACCATTTTCCTTTTGCGGTTTCAATGAACTTGCGGAAGAAATATATCACCAGCAGGATCAAGAAACAGCTGGATGGATAGAAGTGATACGCAAAGACACAGCGGGTAATGAACAGCCATGGCACAAAGGCACTGAGATAGCCAATGAGAATGATCCAGGCTTCCCTGTTGCGTTTCATCAATAGATCCACCGCAGCACTGACAAAGGCAATGAGCCCCATCCAAGTCAACAATGGATTGGAGAAGCAGGAGATGCTGTGACTAATGCCCTGCGCATCCACGGTATAGCTATACCAGATTGGCCGGGCATCCACGATCCACATGTACCAGACGGAAGAATATGGATGTGTTGCCTTTAAGTTGGCATGATAGTTGTACATATACATGTTCTGTTTCCATACATTGGCAATGGACCATGGCTCCGTTCCCCAGACATGGTCTGGCAGATAGGTGAGCCAATAAATGACAGCAGGAATTGCAATGAAGAAAACGAAACAGCACAGAATGGTGCACCAGAATTTCTTCCAGAAGAAATCTTTGATCAGCAGTGCTTCATGAGCTTCACTGTCACTGAGCTCTTCCACATTCTTTAAAGCTTTCTTTGCCTTGAAGTATTCATACATGCGTCGGAAGAGATTCGAGAACAGCAGGATGGCAAGACCGACAGCGGAATAGCAGCCAGTCCATTTCGTTGAAATGGCAATGCCCATGAAGATGCCGGAGGTCAGTAAGATGACTAACGTCTTCTTGAAGCTGGTGTCATAGAAACTGGTGTAGAAATATTTGATCATGAAGTAGAACATCGCCAGGATGAACAGCACACTGAATGGTTCCAATGTCGCAATCCGCGATGTGGTCAGATGCATGAAGTCACAGGCACACAGCAGCGCCGCAATTCCGGCAAGCCTGCGCTTCTGAAAGATCAGCTTGGCAATCGCATACATCAGCGGCACAATCAGGATCCCGGCAATCACACCTGGGATACGCCATGCCAATGTATTCATGCCGAATACTTTGATGGATAAGGCAATCAGATTCGTTCCGAACAATGGATGCACGGTCGCATACATAATATGATTGTTGGCAATCTCCCAGGCATTGCGTGGATGATAGATCTCATCAAAATATGCTTGGTTGAGATAGGTTGGATGCAGCTGCAGCAGATTCTGTTCATCAATCATCAAGGTTGCAGGATACGAAGAATCCGCATAGTCATCCTGATTGATCTTGACGGGCAGGAAGCAGCTGCTGTCTGCACTGCGGAAGCCAATTTCAGACAACGTATTTGTTAAGTAGGCAGAGGTCAGTTTGACGTAATGATAGTTCCAGTTGCCTTCGGTAATTTTATAGGTATAGATGGAGCCGACATCCAAGGTGGACAGTTTCTCCCAGTTGGTGCCGTCATTGGAACCATAGAAGGTCATTGCATTGGTGCCGTTCAGAGAGTCTGAATTGAACGAATTATCGCCATCGCCATAGATGGTATAAATTGCGGAGAAATCGGTATCACCCGTCAGTTCAAAGACCACATCCTGTTTGCCAGAGGCATCACTTGGCTGCCAGGTCGTCGATGGCAGGGAAGCAGTTCCGAGCTGCCAGAAGGAAACGATGGCATATGGAATCGTGATCAGGCAGAGGATGCGCCAGTCTTTCTTCGCATATTTTGAGAATTTACGCGATGGTGTCACAAACGAAAGAGCGGATTCAGGGATCCGTTTTTCTTCCGTTTCTTTCGAAGGAATGAAATGAAAAATGACCAGGATTGCCAAGATGGCAATGGCACAGGCAAGTAGAATTGGAAGTAGTTCTGTATCATGAAATAAGCGTAAGCTGAGGTCTGCCATAAGTTGCTCCTTAGTAACAATTATATAGAAGAAAATGAATAACACAAAACAGGAAAAAAATGTTGATTGTGTAAAATGATTGCGGAATAGGTATTTCTGAAAAAGGATACAAAAATGCGATAACCCTGTAGAATTTAATCGTCAAACCAAATCGAGCAGGAGATATCGCATGAATATTCTAACACAAGCATTCAATCAGGTCTTCAGCAATCATCCATACAACAATGAGCTGATCAAACAGCTCAACGACCATATCGCACCAATCGGAGGACAGAATACAGGGATTGCATATGCACAGCTGTGCTCTGACATGTCGCTCAGTCTCAGATCCTTTGGCCGGAACGTCCTTCTCAATATGATCCATGACATGGATGAACAGTTCAGAAGCAGTGCTGGGCGCATGGCAAGATATTATGTAAAGAATACAAGAGAGCGGACGATCATGACCATCTTTGGACCGATCACTTTCCGGCGTACGGAATATCAGGACAGGCTGACCAGAGAGAACTACTGCTACGTGGACAGGAAGCTTGGCATCATGAAGCGGGACCGCTATGACTGCAATATCGCAGCGCTGGCAGCGGAGATGTATGCCAGCCATAATTCCATGATCAAGGTCGGTGAGATCCTCGGCCAGATGATCAATGGATATGAGCTGGACCCAGACAATGAGAGGACAGCGATATCACGGCAGCAGGTATTCAGGATGGTCAACCGCATCAAGCGGATGAAGATCGCACCATCAATGGCAGAAGAAACGCCAGAGACGCTCTATATCATGGCGGATGAGAAATACATCTCGCTGCAGTACAGGAAAAAAGAAGGAAAGGAAGAACAGCCGCGGAAGAAGATGAACAAGCTGGCGGTAGCATTCAGCGGCAGAGAACAGGTCATAAAGAAAGACGGCACCTTTCAGAAGCGATGGGAGCTGAGTGGCAAATGGATCTTCTCTTATGATGATGGGCACTTCTGGCCGCAGCTCCGTGATGACATGGCGCTCCGCTATGACGAAGCAAAGATCAAAAGGATCTATATCCTTGGGGACGGTGCATCCTGGATCAGGGCCGGGGCAGAAGATCTCATGACAGCGGATACCCGTGCAAAGTTCGCCCTGGACAGATTCCACTTTGGTCAGGCACTGACCAAGATCACGAAGGACAAAGAGAAATATCAGCTCCTGTTCGATTATGCCCTGCATCAGGACAAGGGATCCTTCCAGGCACTGGTCGATTCGATCATAGAGGACAAGCCCCAGAACAGAGATACAATACAAAAGAATTCTGATTATATCCTCTCACAGCTCAAAGGCATCCGGACAATGTATCAGGAAGTGAAGATCGGATGTGCAATGGAACAGGCAATCTCACATATCATGGCATCCCCATTCACATCCGTGCCGAAAGCATACGGCAGATCACATCTGCCCACATACATCGGCAACCGCATCCATCAGCAGAACGGCATCAACATCCGCCGTCATTACATTGAGGCATTGGACAGAGGCCTGGATGAAGAGGGCACGGCAGACTTTACGATCAACGACCTGGACATGAGCATGTTCGACGGATCAGATGAGACATATCGTCCTGCAAAGACGAGCAGGAATCATCGTAACAAGAGCAACTGAAAAGAGACAGCCTTTGGCAGCTATCCCTTCAGTGTTATCCATTTATTCCGCAATTACTTGACACTAACAAAAATGTTTAGCACTCATATTGACAGAGTGATAGAACACGTTATAATACATGGTGTTAGCAGTCAAAAATGAAGAGTGCTAAAACATATTATAGGAGGCATGAAATGTTAAGACCATTACATGATTATGTAGTACTTGAAAAAGTAAAAGAAGAAGAAAAGACACAGAGTGGAATTATTCTGACCACCAAAGAAGCGAAGGATGAACCTAGCCATGGTGTCGTTGTCGCTGTTGGCCCTGGAAAAACAGAAGATGGAACGTTAGTCAAGATCGATCTGAAAAAGGGACAGAAAGTCATCTATAAGAAATACTCTGGTACAGAAGTCAAAGAAGGCAAGAAAGAATATCTGCTGATCAAGGCAGAAGATATTCTGGCTGTTGTGGAATAAGGAAGAAGGCAGAAAATTATGGCAAAGCAGATCAAGTATTCAAATGATGCCCGCGTTGGCATGCTGAATGGTGTCAATAAGCTGGCAGATGCAGTAAAGATCACATTAGGTCCAAAGGGAAGAAACGTTGTTCTGGAAAAGAGCTATGGCTCCCCAATGATCACCAATGATGGTGTTACCATTGCAAAGGAAATTGAATTGGAAGATAAGTTTGAGAACATGGGTGCGAAGTTGGTTTATGAAGCAGCCAATAATACAAATGAAGTTGCTGGTGATGGTACAACCACAGCAACGATCCTGACACAGTCGATGATCACCAATGGTTTAAAGGCAGTCGATAAGGGTGCCAACCCAGTACTGATGAGAGAAGGCATGGAGAAGGCAGCACATGCTGTTGCGGAAAAGCTCCTTGAGAAGTCTCATAAGGTCAAGACCAATGATGATGTCAAGAATATTGCTACCATTTCTTCCGGCAGTGAAGAGATTGGTTCCATCATTGCAGAGGCAATGTCCAAGGTAGGAAATGACGGTGTCATCAATGTGGATGAATCTCGTTCGTTTGAGACAACACTGGAAATGACCGAAGGTCTCCAGTATGACAAGGGCTATGTATCTCCTTACATGGTCACCGATCACGATAAGAATGAAGTTGCTTTAGAGAATCCGCTGATCATGGTAACGGATCAGAAGATCAATACAATTCAGGACATCCTTCCTGTATTGGAAGAAGTTGTAAAGTCCAATAAGGCTCTGATGATCATTGCGGATGATTTTGATAACGAAGTCATGAGCACCCTCATCATCAATAAGCTGAGAGGAACATTTAATGTTGTTGCGACAAAGGCTCCAGGCTTTGGTGATAATTCCAAGGCACAGTTGAATGATATCGCTGTCATGACCGGTGCAAACTTCTTTGCCAAGGATCTGAACATGAACTTAGCAGATATGAAGGTTGCCGATCTTGGTTCTGCTAAGAAGGTCATTGTCGGCAAGGATAAGACAACGATCATTGATGGCAATGGTGCCAAGAAGGCAGTTGCTGCTAGAGTTGCTGAACTGAAGACACAGATTGAAAATACAAAGTCTGACTACGATAAGAAGAAGCTGGAAGAAAGACTTGGCAAGCTGACCAATGGTGTTGCTCTGATCAAGGTCGGTGCTACAACGGAGTCTGAACTGAAGGAAAAGAAGTTAAGAATTGAAGATGCCCTGAATGCCACAAAGGCAGCCGTTGCAGAAGGTGTTGTTACTGGCGGCGGACTGGCTCTGGTACAGGCATACAAAGATACACGTGAGACATTGAAGAGTGATGTCATTGATGAACAGCGTGGTATCAATGTTGTCTTAGAATCCCTGAAACAGCCAATTCAGCAGATTGCTGAAAATGCTGGTTATGATGGTTCTGAAATTCTGGAAAAGCAGTTAGTACAGAAAGAAAATGTCGGTTTCAACGCAAAGACTGGTGAATGGGTCGATATGTTCAAGAAGGGCATCATTGATCCTACTAAGGTTACACGTTCTGCATTGCTGAATGCAGCCAGCATCTCTGGTCTGTTCATCACGACCGAAGCTGCCGTTGCTGAGATTCCAAGCAAGGAACCAGCTGCTCCAGCACAAATGCCTCAGTATTAATGCATGAAAGAGAACCCCAATCGTTGGGCAGTCCAACCGTTGGGGTTTTTATTTGGGATGGATTTGCCGGTATTCCTAGTCAAATAGAGTGAATTTTAGTAAAATAGATGTGTTTCTTTAAAGGAGTTGTCATGGTATTTGTAATTCTTGCTTTAATCGCCTTGGTTTTTCTGTCCGAAGGAATTGGCAGATGGCTGTTGAATGTATTGAAATATGAACCGGAATATGCAATGTATGCTGCCCCATACGGTACAGCATTCCTTTTCTGTATTCTTTGTCTGTTCTATATTCCAATCATGGTGTTCCATGGATCTTTTGGCGGCATCCTGATTGTGACCATGCTTGTCTTAGCTGCATCCATGATTCCATTGATGCGTACCTGGCGGCAGACATTCCATATCTTATTCCGTGCCCGGACGTTATATATCCTGATGGCGGTTGTTTTAATTGGCGGCTTATTCCTGAAGTACGGCATGACTTCCATGCTGCAGGACAGTGAGTTCCTGCAGATGATCGATTATATCAATGCGGCATCTTTGAATATTTCTTCCAGTCCGCTGCAGGGCTTCCCACTTGCAGGAAGTGTTGTCATCTGGGCAATGAACATGAACAATGCGTATGCAGTACTGTTGATGAGCCTGTATGCGGCAACGATTGGCATGATGATGTCCCTGAACTTTGTGGACAGTTTCCAGCTGCCAAATCCATGGTTCCGCTTTACCCTGATCTTCTTTTCCTTGTTCTACTGTACGTGTTATTCTTGGAAGGTCGTTGCGGCATTCCATGGTGCCAACTGGCGGTTATACTTTACTGCACTGGCAATCTATACAGCATACCGCTGGTTAAAGACCGGAAAAGAGAATATCAAATACTTGCTGCCAATTGTCTTTGGCGCAGGTTTATTTGTCCATGAAGCCTACTTGATGATTGCCATTGAGATTGTTTACTGTTTAGCTGTCTTCCTGTTCCATGAACAGAAGATCCGCTCGCTGTATGATCTAACGACATTCCTGCTGCCGGTCACATTCTATTTATTTTTCTGGATTGGTACCCGGAACCTCTTTGGTGCCATCCTGTTTGCGGTTGTCTGCATCATCTTCTATATGCGCCGGAATAAACATAAGATCTATCACAAGATCATCCAGGCAGAAGACTACATGATTGCATATGATCATTTGATCTTCGTGGTCATTATTCCTGCCGCATTCTTGATCGGTACATTTATCCTGCGTTTCTTTGTGAAGGGATACGGGATTGAATACAGCTACTATATTTCTTACTTCTCACATCGTACGGTATCTGGTTTCCTGTTCCCTAGAGGAAACTATATCGATATGGTCATGGATGTATGGCGCTGGGCAGGTGTCTTTGTGTTCATGCGCAAAGCATTCCGCAAGGAAGACCGTATGATCAAGGACCTTGGTGTCTGCATGCTTGTCTTCTTCATCAATCCTTTATGCATGGGCATGCTGGCACAGATCACCGGCTTAGAGACATATGCATGTGCGTTTGAAATCATCTTTAATCCATTTACGGATATTTTGGTATTTATTGCCATCTATAAATTATTTGAGTGGACGGTCATCGGTCAGTGGGTGTTGGAACTGTGTCTGGTGTTTGCGACAGTCCTTGGCCATGTGGCAAGCTATACACCATTGCCAATGGGCCTGTACACAGATTTGATCCAGGGAACGGAAACGACTGAGGTACAGAACAAATGAACGTCTATGATTGGGACAATACCATCTACCGGGGTGACAGTACGGTCGACTTCGTTCTATGGCTGTATGTGCATCGGCCAAAGACACTGCTGTCTGTCTTTCGTACCGCAGGATGTGCTATACTGTATGGCCTGCATGTCATCAATAAGCTGACATTCAAACAGAATCTGTATCATATGTTTGTCTTCGTCAACGATATGGATGCCGCGGCAGATACCTTTGTTGAAAGCCATATGGACCATGTCAAACCATGGTATCTGGAACAGAAGAAAGAAGATGACATGGTCATCTCTGCTTCACCAGAATTTACCATCTGCCGTTTCTGCAGACAATTGGGCATTACCAATGTCATAGCTTCTGTTGTGGATCCGAAAACAGGAAAATACACGGGATTGAACTGTCATGGCGAAGAAAAGGTACGGCGTTTCAAAGAAAAAGCAATACAGACAACAATCGATGAATTCTATAGTGATTCATTGAGCGATACACCACTTGCGCAGTTAGCGAAGAATGCGTATCTGGTGAAAGGAAATCAACGGCTGGCTTGGCCGCAGAAATGAGGAATTGTATGAAAGAGAATTATGATGTAGTAATTATTGGCGGCGGTATTGGCGGCTTGATGTGTGCCTATCGTCTGGTCGAAAAGAAGCCGGACATGCATGTGCTGATCCTGGAACGCGGCAAAGCATTGGAAGACCGCAGCTGCCCAATCTTAACGGGAAAAGTGAAAAAGTGCATCAAGTGCAAACCATGTGCCATTATGGAAGGCATGGCAGGTGCCGGTGCATTCTCGGATGGAAAATACAACATCACGACAGAATACGGCGGCTGGCTGCCAACAGTCATGGATGAAAAGGAAGTACTGAACTACATCCATCAGGCAGATGATATCTTAGTAAAGTACGGAGCGGATAAAGAAGTCTATCATCCGAATAATGAATTAAAGGCATTATGCTTACAGTATGATCTGCATATGCAGCAGGCAGAGGTCAAGCATTTAGGAACCGATGCCAACTATACAACGATGCTGAATTTCATTCATTCTTTAGATGGCAAAGTGGAAATTGAGACCGAAGCAATCGTCGACGATGTTGATAAAGACAGTCATGAAGTATTCTTTACACAGAAGGGCACCAAGCAGAGCGTCAAGGGTGATCTTGTCATCTTTGCGGTCGGACGTGTCGGCAACGGCATGTTTGAATCCTGGTGCAATAAATACAACATCAAACGTACCAACAACCAAGTGGATATTGGTGTACGTGTGGAACTTCCTTATGAAGTCTGGGAAGATTTCTCTTCTAAGATCTATGAGCCGAAGATCTATTTCAAGAACGGACATTATGGTGACCGCACCAGAATGTTCTGCTTCAATGAAAGAGGCTATGTTGTCACGGAAAATTCGGATGGTGTCTTGACCGTCAATGGACATTCCTATAAGGATAAGGCAAAGCAGTCATTGAACAGCAACTTTGCACTGCTGTCTTCGACTTACTTTACAGAGCCATTTGACCAGCCGGTCGAATACGCAAGAGATGTTGCTTCGCTGGCGAATAAGATCAGCGGCGGATATGTCCTTGTCCAGCGTTTAGGAGACTTAGAAAAGGGAAGAAGAACGACCGAATCCCGTTTGAAGCAGTCATCGGTAAGACCTACCTTGAATGCAGTGCCAGGTGATTTATCTCTTTGTATGCCTAAGCGTCAGCTGGACAACATTATTGAGACCCTGCATGCATTAGACAAGGTGGCACCAGGAACAGCCAATGAAGATACTTTGTTATATGGGATTGAATGCAAGTACTACAGTGCACGTCCAGAAGCAGAGAACTTTGAACTGACTGCGGCCAAGGGCATCTATGCGTTAGGCGATGGTGCTGGCTTTACCAGATCTTTATCACAGGCGGCCGCAAATGGCCTGATTGTTGCAGATATCATTACGAAACAGAAGTAAACAGCAGAACAGATTCCTAAAGGGAATCTGTTTTCGAAAGGCAAGGGGAGAACGAAATGAAATTTGTGACCGTACGGCAGAATGAAGAAGAGATTGTTGGTGTGCTGAGAGAAGGGCTGGGAATTGCACCATTGTATGGATGCAATCTTCCTTATACATGCATGAATGACCTCATTGCAAACATCACGGATTATGAAATGAAATTCTTAAAAAGAATCTCAGATGAATATCAGGACTTGATTCCTTTGGATGAAGTGGAATGGTGCGCACCAATTCCTGAACCAGAGCAGGATGTCATTTGTCTCGGTCTCAATTATGCGGATCATATCCAGAATGCAGAGAAGTTCTCCAAGGAAGCATTTCATGCGGAGACAAAAGATCCCGCAGTCTACTTTTCAAAACGTGTCTCGGTATCCAAAGGCGATGGTGATGATATCGTGCTTCCCCAGAATCTATCCAAGCAGTATGACTATGAAGCAGAGCTGGCAGTGATCCTAGGCAGAGATGCCTATCAAGTGAAAAAAGAAGATGCGAGAGATTATATCTTTGGCTATACCATTCTGAATGATATGACCGCAAGAGATGTGCAGCTGGATCATAAACAATGGTATTACGGTAAATCACTGGATGGCTTTACGCCAATGGGACCATGCATTGTTACAGCAGATGAATTTTCTTTTCCGCCTGTGGTATCGATTGAATCAAGAGTCAATGGACAGCTGCGTCAGCATGGTTCCAGCAGGCATATGATCCATGGCATCGCGGAGATCCTGGCAGATTTATCCCAGGGCATGACTTTGAAAGCCGGCACCATCATTTCGACCGGCACGCCAAAAGGAACTGCCATGGAGGGAAAGAAACCGACATTCCTTAAACCAGGAGATGTGGTGGAATGCACCATCCAGGGAATTGGTACATTGACAAATACAATGGTCGATCATGAATGAGACAGAATATCTAAATACATTGACAAAAAAGATTGCAGGATCCATTGCACAAGACAATCCCATTCTTTCTTTGGAAGGACAGGATGTCTATGCAGTGATTTCAGCTTTTTTAAGTGAGGCTGTTCCGGAAATCGGGCAGGACCTCATTGATTCCAGCATCGACTGGTATGTTGGTGCAGTCCTGCAGAATGCCAGAGCACTGGATCCTTCCTTTTTACAGAAGAACCCGTATATTAAAAGAGTACGGTTCAATACGATCAAAAGTGGAAAGTACCTTTTGACGAATCAATCCTATGAAAAAGGGGAGATTCTGCAGTATGCCTTTCCTTTGATGGAAGATGGCGTCTATATCCCACGGCTTGCCTACTTTACAAAGAAGACAAACTTTCCAACCATCTATGAAAAGAATGTCCCATGGATGTCAGTCATTCCAAGTGAGATCACGTCGATGGAACAGCCGATTGCGCATGCCAGGGGAAACATGCTTGTCTTAGGTTTAGGCCTAGGCTACTATGCATATCGTATCGGTCAAAAGAAGGAAGTGTCAAAGATCACCATTGTTGAGAAATCCTCGGATGTCATTGCCTTATTTGAAGATAATATTCTTTGTCAGTTTGAAAAAGAGATCCAGGATAAAATTACGCTCGTATGCATGGATGCGCATGCATATATGAAACAGGTGCAGGATAATACCTATGACGGTATCTTTGCGGATCTCTGGGAAGGGGCGGCAGATGGGCACGCATGGTATGAAGAACTGCATGCCTATGAGGCTGAGCTGAGCCATACCCGGTTTGATTACTGGATTGAGGAGTATTTACATGACAAAATGCAGTGAAGCGTACATCGCTGGCAAGCCATTGCTGCAGAAGTATCACGATGAGGAATGGTGCAGACCGGAATATGAAGAACAGAAACTCTATGAGATGTTCTTGCTGGAGTTATTTCAAGCCGGCTTATCGTGGGAAACGATTCTAAAGAAACGAGAGAATTTCCGTAGCGCTTTCAGTCAATTCAATGTGAAAAAGATTGCGGCTTATGATGAAGCGAAAGTAGAAAAGCTCCTACAGGATCCGGGCATTATCCGCTCGCATGGCAAGATCCATGCGGCAATCAACAATGCGAAGATCATTCTGCAGATCCAGAAAGAATTCGGTTCCTTCCGTACATATCTCTGGCATTACACAGATGGCAAGCCGATCTATGAAAATCTCAGTGTCACCACGGATGCGTTATCCGATACAGTCTCCAAGGATCTGAAGAAGCGGGGCATGAAGTACTGTGGTTCTGTTACCATCTATTCTTTTCTGCAGGCAGTTGGAATTATCTACAGTCATACCAAAGACTGTCCATGTTTCCAACGGGACCATGGTGAAAAGTGGATCCATCGTACCTACAAGGTCAAATAAAAAAACCGGGAATTTGAATTTTCCGGTTTTCATTTGGTCTGCTTACTTCTTTGCGGCTAACTGAGCCTGTACAGCAGTGATGGCTACAACACCAACGATATCCTGCCAGAAGCATCCTCTGGACAGATCGTTGACAGGAGCAGCTAAGCCCTGCAGCATTGGTCCGTAAGCTTCGGCTTTGCCGAGTCTCTGGACAAGCTTGTAACCAATGTTACCAGCATCAATGTTAGGGAAGATCAATACGTTTGCATGACCTGCAACCGTAGAACCTGGAGCCTTTAATGCAGCAACCGTAGGATCCAGAGCAGCATCTAACTGTAATTCACCATCACAGTCGAGATTTGGATATTCACTCTTGGCAGCAGTCACAGCACCAACGACCTTATCGACTAATGCATGCTTTGCGGAGCCCTTTGTGGAATGCGACAGGAAAGCAACTCTTGCATGTCCGCCAACCAATGCTTCGAAGGATTCTGCAGAATCGGAAGCGATGGCTGCTAACTGTTCGGAATCAGGATCCTGGTTCAGAGCACAGTCTGCGAAAACGAAAGTTCCGTTGTCGCCATACTCGCAGTTTGGTACATCCAGTACGAAGAAGCCAGAAGCTAACTTCTTACCAGGAGCTGTCTTTAAGACCTGTAATGCAGGTCTTAAGGTGTTAGCAGTTGAATGACATGCACCGGAAACTAATCCATCCGCATCACCATTCTTGACCATGACAACACCAAACATTGTCTTATCCTTGAGCAGAGTTTCCTTTGCAAGTTCTGGTGTCATTCCCTTTGCCTTACGAAGTTCAGTCAACAGGGCAACATACGCATCCAGCTTTTCTGCTGTTTCAGGGTTAACAACGGTAACACCTTCCAGAGAAACGCCATACTTGGCAGCATCTGCTTTGATTGTTTCTTCATTTCCTAACAGAACGAGGCTGGCTGTCTTCTCTTCAGCGACCTTCGCAGCTGCACGGATTGTTCTTTCATCTTCTGATTCAGGCAGAACGATCGTCTTCAGATCCTTCTTTGCCTTTTCCTTGATTCCTTCAATAAATGACATGTTGAATAAATCCTCCTTTTAATTAACACTAAAACTGTACACCATTCCGGAATGAAATTCCATCGTAAATTACGAAATGTATACCGGTTTACATAAATGGAAAAATTTTTTCGCATTTTTAGACCATATTTCTCTGCTATAATGAGAAAGCGATTACAGGAGAAACCATGAAAGAATATACTTTAGTAAACCAGAAAGTTACCGTTACTGTTTCCGAACACGCTTCCGAAATCCATAGTTTTAAAGACAATCATACAAATATTGAATATATGTGGCAGGGTGATGCGAAGTATTGGACAGGCCGGAATCCGACGTTATTTCCAATGGTCGGCAGTACCTATGACAAGAAACTTCACATTCATAGCAAAGAGTACGCAATTGGAAACCATGGGTTTACTAGACACAGTGATTTCACCTGCATCGAACATGACGATGATCATCTCGTGATGGAACTCAAGAACAATGAAGAGACAATGAAGCAGTTCCCGTTTGCATTTACGATGCATATTTTATATACGCTCCATGAAAATGAACTGGGGATTCATTATGAGATCACTAACGACAGTGAGGAAGTCATGCCATTTAACTTTGGTCTGCATCCTGCATTCAACTGCCCAATTGATCCAAAGAAGACGTTTGATGAGTATCATCTCGCCTTCAATACACCGGAAGATGTGGCCTTGTTAAAGGGGGAAAGAAAACAAGTCACTTCCATTCCACTGGAAAGAGATGATCTGAAGAAGACCATCATTATTACGGATCCAAAGAGTACGGAAACGTGCTTGACGGATGGCATCCATAAAGTGACTGTGCACTATGAGGGATATGAATGGCTGGCGTTCTGGAGCCCAGAAGCACCATTTGTATGCATTGAACCATGGCACGGGCATGAGGATTTTACGGAAGTCAGAGTTCCTTTTGAAGAACGTGAAGGAACGATACTGCTGGAACCGCATCATCGGTGGACGACGGATTATGCAATCCGTGTCGAATAAGGAGGGAATCATGTTTAAAACGATTATCAAAAAGAGCAACGAAGAGATCAACACAGAAGCATTTCAGATTATGAAGGAAGTAGTCACTTCCAAACAGAATCCAGTCTTAGGACTCGCAACAGGATCATCTCCTGTTGGCCTGTACAAGAAAATGATTGAAGATCATGAGACAAACGGCACATCTTACAAGAACTGCGTCACATTCAACTTAGATGAGTATGTTGGTCTGCCAAAGGATCATGAACAGAGCTACTACACATTTATGCATACCAATCTGTTCAATGCCATTGACGTCCCAGAAGAGAATATCCATATCCCGGATGGAACGGCTGCTGATGAGGAAAAGGCATGCAAAGATTATGAAGCAGAAATGAAGAAGTATACGGTCGATATCCAGGTATTGGGAATTGGTTCAGATGGCCACATTGCCTTCAATGAACCAGGCACTCCATTTACAGAAGAGACACACCTGATGGATCTGACCGAACAGACAAGACGCGACAATGCCCGTTTCTTTGACGGTGATATCAACCAGGTTCCGACCAAGGCCATCACGCAGGGACTGGCATCCATCATGCGCGCAAAGAAGATCATCCTGATTGCGACCGGCGCAAATAAGGCCGCTGCCGTTTATGGCATGATCAAGGGTCCAAAGACCACGGACTGCCCAGCATCGATTCTGCAGGATCATCCGGATGTCACTGTTCTCATGGATGAGGCAGCTGCCGCAAAGCTCTGAGCATTTGAATTGATTCCTGGAAACACCTATGGAATACTATAGGCATGGAGGTACTTCAAAATGGATATTATTAAGAGTACAGCGGAATACGATGCATTATTAAAGGACAACAAGTCTGTCTTCGTTGACTTCTACGCTGATTGGTGTGGACCTTGCAAGATGGCAGGACCGGTTGTAGAAGCATTGGCCGGCATTCATACAGGCGTCAAGTTTGTAAAGGTCAACGTTGACAACAACCCAGACATTGCCCAGAGATACGGCATCATGTCGATTCCAACGATGATCGCGTTCAAGAATGGTGAACAGGTCGCAACTTCCTTAGGCTTCCGCCCACAGGAAGAGCTCGAAGAAATCGTCAAGGCAGCAGAGTAACAACAACGAAGAAGTGCGTGCAGAAATGCATGCACTTTTTTTGCGCTCGGAGGGTTTACCATTTGTAAACAAAATGTTTAAAAAAGTATTGCATTCGAAACCAGTTTATGGCATCATATTCTAGGTTTTGTAAAAAGTTATAAAAAGTTTAGTGTTATAAAACCATACGGGGGAGGCAGAAATGATCGATATCGGACATCGAATAAATCAATTGCGCGTACAGAATGACTTGACGCTGGAGGAACTGGCATCCCGGACAGAGCTCACAAAAGGGTTCCTGTCCCAGCTGGAACGAAATCTGACATCACCGTCTCTGCAGACACTGGAAGACATTGCCGAAGCACTCGGTACGACCATGTCAAAGTTCTTCGCGGAAGACACCAATGAAAAGGTGGTCTTTACACCGAATGATGCCTTTGATGATGAACAGGAAGGCTATACGCTGCACTGGATCGTACCAAATGCGCAGAAGAATTCCATGGAGCCGGTCATCCTGGAACTTCAGCCGGGCATCCGCTCGAAAGAGATTGCCCCGCATGAAGGCGAAGAAATGGGATTTGTCTTAAATGGCAGGATCACACTTGTCCGCGAATCCAACCGGAAAGGCATTGCACTAAAAAAAGGCGATACATTCTACATTAAGGGAAATGAATCGCATCATCTTGAGAACCGTTCGCAGAAAACGGCATCGGTACTGTGGATCAGTACACCACCGGAATTTTAAATTCCATCGATCAAGGGGAGAAAGTTTATGGCAAAGAAACTGATTGAAATCAAAAATATCGTCAAGACATTTGACAACCAGGTTGTACTCAAAGGGATATCCCTGGATATCATGGAAAATGAATTTGTCACGCTGCTTGGACCTTCGGGCTGCGGCAAGACGACCTTACTGCGGATCATTGCAGGTTTCTTAGACGCAACCGAAGGACACATCATTATGGATGGTCAGGACATTGCGGATATTCCGGCGTATAAAAGAGACGTCAATACCGTCTTTCAGCACTATGCTTTATTTCCGCATTTGGATGTCTATGACAATATTGCCTTCGGCTTGAATATTAAAAAAGAGCCTAAGGATATCGTTGATCAGAAAGTCACCCGTATGATTTCCTTAGTTGGTCTGGAAGGATTTGAACATAAGGATGTCAATCTGATGTCCGGCGGTCAGCAGCAGCGTGTTGCGATTGCCCGTGCCTTAGTCAATGAACCAAAGGTCCTGTTATTGGATGAATCGTTATCCGCTTTAGATAAGAACTTAAGAAAAGAAATGCAGGTCGAGTTAAAAGAGATCCAGCGTGAAGTCGGGATTACCTTTATCTTCGTGACTCATGATCAGGAAGAAGCACTGACCATGTCTGACAAGATCGTCATCATGAAGGACGGCGATATTGAACAGGTCGGTACACCTGCAGATGTATACAATGAACCAGTCAATGAATACTGTGCCCGTTTTATCGGGGACTCCAATATTATCGACGGCATCATGAAGGAGGACAACTTAGTTTCCTTCGATGATGAAGATTACAAGTGTGAAGATTACGGCTTTGCGAAAAATGAGCCAATCGATATTGTAATCCGTCCGGAAGATATTGATATTGTGCCAAAGAACAGAGGCCTGCTGAATGGGGAAGTGAAATCTTCGTTATTCAAAGGCGTCCACTATGAGATCATTGCCGAGACTTCTTCGGGTACCTCGAAGACAGTCATGATGCATGTCACAGGGGAGCACGATGTTGTCAATAAGGAAGCACACGAAAGAATCAGTGCATCTTCCTTCATGATGGATCTGGAAGATGTTGAGAATTTGAATGACAGTGAAGTCATTGCCAGAGCCAACGCCCAGGCATGGACAGATGAAAACGAAGATGTTTCGCTGACCGATGTCCAATATGATGTAAAAAATGAAGTCGGTGTCTATGACTGTACTTTCGGTACATCGAATGGAACACAGATCACTGTAAAGATCAATGTTGTCAAACCGCGTGCCGTTGAAGATACCGAGAATGAAGAATCCATTCAGGCCTTTGACTTCTATCGTACGGTTGATGAAATCAAAGAGTCGATTGCCTTGGATACCGATCTGATCCGCTGGGCCGATGCGTATGCATGGTCAACGGAAGATGATTCCAGAGTTGAGATCTGGGATGTCAAATATGATTTTGATGATCAGAACATTACCGAAGGACTGTATCCAATTACCTTCAGCACCCAGGGACGTGAATTAAAGATTGAAACAACCGATAAACATGAAGTAGGCGAAAGAGTCGGCCTGCAGTGGAACCCAGAAGATATTCACGTGATGAAGAAGATGGGGTGACCGCATGAAATCCTTTGCGAAATTAACACTTCCATACATTGTGTGGATGATCATTATGATCATCGTACCAATGCTGATGATTGTTCTCTATGCCTTTACGGTACAGGGAAATGATGTCTTGACGTTCCAATTTACCCTGAATAACTTTATTCGTTTCTTCTCAGACTCCATTTTCCCAACGGTATTATGGAGATCCCTTACGATGGCTTTCTTTACGACCATCATCTGCATTTTGATTGGCTATCCTATGGCCTTTGCAATGGCAAAGTTAAAGCCAAGGAGCCAGGCTGTTATGGTGCTGCTGGTAACACTGCCAATGTGGATCAACATGCTGGTACGTACCTATGCATGGAAGGGCATCTTATCCAACTTTGCGGTATCTTCTGAATTTGCCGTCTATGTTGGCATGGTATACAACTTTCTGCCATTCATGATTCTGCAGATCTATACCTCATTGTCCAAGATTGATGAGAATCTCTTGATTGCATCCCATGACCTTGGTGCCAATGATACACAGACATTCTTACGTGTCACACTGCCGTTGTCTTTAAGCGGTGTTGTTTCTGGAATTACACTGGTCTTCTTGCCAGCCGTATCTTCCTTCTTTATTCCAAAGCTCCTCGGAGGGGGACAATATGTCTTGATCGGTAACTTGATTGAAGACTACTTCATCTCAACAGGTGACTGGAACTTCGGTTCTGCAATTTCCCTCATCATGGCAATCATTATTTTGATTTCTATGTATGTGACCAAGAAATTGGATAAAGAACCAAAGGAGGTGGCTGACTGATGAAAAAGAAAAAACCAATTCTATCCAGCATCTATATGTGGATTGTCCTGGCGTTCTTCTATCTGCCCATCTTCTATGTGGTCTTCTTCTCCTTTAATGAGTCGAAGTCCTTATCCAACTTTACTGGATTCTCTACGAAGTGGTATGAAGCCATGTTCGAGAATCGCTCTATTATGGAAGCAATCTTGACAACCGTGACCATCGCTGTGATTGCTACAGCAGTGTCCACTGTTGTCGGTACGATTACAGCAATCGGTATGTCCAAGAGCAAGAAGGTCGTTCGGGAAGCAATTACCCAGACGAACAACCTGCCAATGCTGAATCCAGATATTGTTACGGCGATTGGCTTCATGCTGTTCTTCACATCGTTGAGAATCTCTACGGGATACGTGACAATGCTGCTGGCACATATTGCCTTCTGCATCCCATACGTCATTCTCAGTATCATGCCTCGTTTAAGAAGACTGGATCCAAACATGGCAGAAGCTGCGATGGATCTAGGCTGTACACCATGGCAGGCAATGTGGAAAGTAATTATTCCACAGATCAAGGGCGGTATTATTGCCGGTGCCTTAGTTGCCTTCTCGATGTCCTTCGATGACTTCGTCATCTCTTTATTCACAACGGGACCTGGTATCTCCAACATCTCAATCTACGTTTATTCCAACGTAAAGAGAGTCAACCCAACCATCAATGCTTTATCCGCAATTATTGTTTATGTCGTTACATTTATTCTGATTTTAGTCAATGTGATACCGATGATTCGGGACAAGAGAAAGGGAAAGAAATATGAAACACTTACAGAAGTTCACTAAAGCAGCACTCATCTCCACTATGGCCATTGGTATGACCGCATGTTCCTCCAAAAGCACAGCCGCAACAGAAACAATCGATGCCCAGGAAGAATATGGATGCAACTCCATCAACGTCTATAACGCTGGTGAATACATTGATCTGGATATGATCTCTGCTTTTGAAAAGCAGTACAACGCAAGAGTCAACTATGATACTTTTGATTCCAATGAGACAATGTATACGAAGTTACTTGGCGGCAGCAGCTACGACGTCATCATTCCTTCCGACTACATGATTGAACGTATGATTTCCGAAGATATGCTGCAGCCTTTAAACAAGGATCAGCAGACCAACGAAGCAGACTACGATCCAGCTGTTTTAAAGATGCGTGATGCGTATGATCCAGATGGTAAGTATTCGGTTCCTTATTTCTGGGGCTCGGTCGGACTGGTCTATGATAAGACCAAGGTATCAGAAGAGGATGTCAAGAAGGAAGGCTGGAATGTCCTGAAGGATACAAAGTATAAGGGCAATCTGTACTACTATGACTCCCAGAGAGATGGCTTCATGGTTGCCTTCAAAGCATTAGGTTATTCCATGAATACCGAGAACCAGGATGAAATCACAGCTGCATACAACTGGTTAAGAGAAATGAATGACACAATGGAACCTGCTTATGTGACAGATGAAGTCATTGACGGCATGGTCAACTCCACCAAGGGAATTGCCATCATGTATTCTGGTGATGCTGCATATGTCCTGAGTGAGAATGAAAACATGGCTTGGTATGAACCAGACCAGGGAACAAATATCTGGAGTGACTCCATGGTCGTTCCAAAGAACGCAGGCTGCCCAGAATTAGCAAATGAATTCATTAACTTCATGGCTAGTTATGATGCTCAGAAGGCAAACTCTACCGCTGTTGGTTATACTTCTGTACGCAGTGATGTGGAAGAAGAAATGACCGCAAAAGATGGCGATTACTATGAAAATGATGCCTATACGGTCAGAAAAGATGGTTCCAAGGATGAGGTTTTCCATTACAATGAAAAGCTGACCAAGGCACTGTCCGATCTGTGGAATAAGGTCAAGGTACAATAATGAACGAGAAGGGGCGCAAAAATGCGCTCCTTCTTCATTTTTTGTTGCATTCTGACCTCATTTTCGGTATACTAATCTAGCACGTTAAAGTGTAAGGATGGTTCCTTAGCCAAGTGGTAAGGCAACAGACTGCAACTCTGTGAGCGCCGGTCCGACTCCGGCAGGAACCTCCATTATAACTGGGGATGTGGCGGAATCGGCAGACGCATCGGACTTAAAATCCGGTGGTAGCAATACCGTGTGGGTTCAAGTCCCATCGTCCCCACCACTGTTTATATAAAATGGCTTATTCAAGCCATTTTTTATTTATTCATATCTATGAATCGCTTAAAGCAGTAAATCTTGCCATATAGTTGTTTATAAATTATGCTTAAACAGACAAATCCGAAGCTGGAGAGGTGATTATATGAGCATAAAGACTAAGCGTATTGTTTTTACAATATTAGAGATTGCGGGTATTATTTGGAACTTTTTGTGTATGCAAGAGACTATTCAGTTGAAGTATTATTCAAGTTCTGTTATTTGGGTGTTTGGATTTGAACTGATTTTGATTTTCCTTGGTAATAAAGGAGAAAAATCAAGTTATATAACTGAGTTATCAACAGCAGAAAAAACATTGGCAGGAATAGACCTCGTCTTAGGTTTTGCATGGATTGTCACAATAATTGCCTGTATGTTTTACTAATTATCAATACAAGTTTGTTGAGCAGATAGCAAGCAAAATTGAAATTCAATAGAGCAACAAATTCCGATTTGTCAGGCATGTATTGAAACAGATAAACTGGAATTCGCATAGATGAAAGTGGAAAGGAATAATATGAATGAAAATATGAAGGATATTCTATTTGAAAAAGGAAAAATTGATGGAAATGAATCTGAATTCAGAAATAAAGTAAATGCCGCTTGCTCATTGGGCTTAGTATTATTGTTCAGCGTATTGCTCATATTAAAAACAAGTGATCCGATTGTATCATCATCAGCTGAGATTGTACTTTCGTTTGCAATTATCAATTTTTTAATACAACAGTCTTATCATTCGAAGCATCGGAACATATGGATTTTTTTAACTATTATGCCAATTGTCTTGGCTGTTATTAGCTTTGTTAATATTATTTTGAGCAAATAATCAAAATAAAAGATTATCTGCTAAATTCCAAGAATCTTATTAAAATGATGATTTGTTTGTTGGGTATATTTTGGGTATAAAAATATAAAAAGTTTAACAATTTTAAGTCAAATGATAAAAGCATATAGTTGTTAATAAATTATGTTTTAATCAACAAATCCGAATTTATGGAGGTGATTTTATGGAATATAGAGTAAAGGTAACAGTCCTAGATAAAAAGCTTTTCCCTGAACTACAGGCTCAGTATTGTGCAGTACCCGAAAGCGGGAAATGTCCTTGCTATAACGTGGGAGATGAATTCATGTTCTATCGAAATGATGAGCGGGATGATTATTGGCATATGGGTGCAGGTACTTTGACAAAGAGTGGAAAGCCCGATGAAGCGGTACTGTCTTCTCCAGGTACAAAACATTGTGGCATTGAAGGAGTTCCTTTCTGCTCAGAGGCATGGGATGCAATCAGCCGCTATATTTATGCTGCACTTCAAGGGGGAGCTATCATGCATGGATGGACAAATGATGATAAGGTCATGATTGCATGCTGCAATGATGGTACCAGACCTGTCATTTTCAAAATTGAACGTATTGATATTGAATGATTACTTGCATAATAGATATAAACTTGCATTTGAAAGAGAGTATATGCTTATAGAAATAATTAGATATCGTGAAAAATACAAGCTGCAAATTATCGACTTGATACTTCATATTCAAAATGCAGAAGCTGGCATTGACTTGAACCTCCAAGAACAGCCAGATCTGATGAATATTCCTTTCTATTATGAAAAGAATGGCGGCGAATTCTGGCTTGCTGTTGATAATGATACAGTCATTGGAACGATTGGTTTAATGAACTATGGCAATGGTAATGGTGTATTAAAAAAATTTTTTGTTAAAGCTGATTGGCGAAGTAAGAAAATAGGACTTGCATTGTATCAGACGTTCTTAAAAGAGGTGCAGGCTGGCGGATACAGACAAATCATATTGGATACTCCATCTGTAGCAAAAGCGTCACACCATTTCTATCATAGAGCTGGATTCGAGAGAATTTCAAAAAATGAACTGCCTTTTCCTTATGAATATCCAGACAGGAATTCATTGTTATATTTACTAAAGATGCAAGGATAAACACTAGAGTTTTTATTTTCAGGAAGTGTACTCTCTTATAATAAGTATTGGAATTTGCTTCTCTTGTTTAGAGAAGTATTTTTTGAATATGCAACTAAAGATAACATTTTGATGTAAAAAATGATTGCCTTGGTTGGTAGAAAACAATGAAAATATACCTATAATGATAGAAAATGAAAGTAGGAAAAGTATGCTGAGTGAGAATTTATTGATTTTGCGGAAAAGATATCACTATTCACAAGAAAAAGCAGCAGAAAAAATTGGTGTCTCCAGACAAGCATTAGCAAAATGGGAGGCGGGTGAATCCTTGCCTGATATAGATAACTGCAAGCGTTTAGCGGAACTCTATCAAGTTTCTTTAGATGATCTTGTCAATTATTCCGAACAAGAGAAGGGACTGCAGATACCAGAGAAAGGAAAACATATTTGGGTGGTGACAGTCAGTGAAAAAGGACAGATTGTCATACCAAAGAAAGCCAGAGATATTTTTCAGATCAAGACGGGAAGCAGTCTAATGCTATTAGGTGATGAAAGCCGAGGACTGGCCTTAATGCCGGCTGAACTTATGGAAAAGAATATGCAGGATTTATTGAAGGCAATGAAGCGTGGAAGCTCTTCTGAAGAGGATTAAGCAATGACAGCAATACTAGAAGTTAGGAATCTTTGCAAAAAATATCCTTCCTTTCAACTGAATCACGTTTCGTTTTCTGTTGAACAGGGAAGCATCATGGGACTGATTGGTAGAAATGGAGCAGGGAAGACGACAACAATGAAGTCGATGCTTGACCTAGTTCATCCAGATGAAGGAGATGTATTGTTCTTTGGAGAGTCAATGAAAGAAAAGGATAATTCAGTACGTCAGAAAATTGGTTATGCTTCTGGTGCGAACCAGTTCTATCTCCGCAAGAAAATCAGAGAGATAACAAATATGACAAAGACGTTCTATGACAATTGGGACGATGCTGAATATCAGAAATATATCAAGATGTTCGGATTGAATGAAAATAAGAAACTGATGGAATTGTCAGAAGGAATGAAAGTAAAGTTCAGTCTGACAACAGCACTTTCACATCATGCTCAGCTCTTGATCTTGGATGAGCCAACAAGTGGGCTGGATCCAGTGTCAAGAGAAGAACTCCTTGAAATCTTTCAATATCTTGCAAAACAGGGAACAGCAATTTTATTCTCGACGCATATCACATCGGATCTGGAGAAATGTGCGGATGCAATTACATATATTCAGAATGGCACGGTAATCTCATCAAAACCATACACGGAATTTTTAAAGGATTATCCGGAACAAAATTCCTTGGAAGATATTATGGTGCATCTGGAAAGAAAGCCGATGCAGTTCGATCAGGAGTGAAGATATGAAGAAACTACTAAGAAAAGAATTCTTCTTTACGGCATTGCCATTGACCTATTGTTTTATCCTGTTTGCGTTTATGACAATGATTCCACGATATCCAATCCTTGTTGGTGCATTCTTTGTCTGCATGGGGATATTTCAGACATTTCTTTCTGCTCGGGAACAGAATGATATTTTATACACTGTTCTGATGCCGGTCTCGAAAGCAGATGCGGTAAAAGCAAGATATCTATTCGTTAACTGTATTCAGATGATGTTCTTTGTCATATGTGTGATATTGACAATGATCCGCATGACGTTGTTTACACAAAGTCAGGTCTATCTATCTAATCCATTAATGAATGCAAATCCAGTCTACCTAGGCTATGTTCTTCTTGTTTTTGTGCTGTTCAACTGGATTTTTGTAAATGGTTTCTGGAAGACAGCGTATAACGCAGGTAGACCATTTGTTTTGTTTTCAATTGCAACATTTGTACTCATTGGAATTGCAGAAACACTTCATCATATTCCTGGTTTGGAATGGATGAATACGTGGAATCAATGTCTATCTTTTCAGTACTTATTTTTAGCCGGAGCAATTGTAATTTATATTCTTGCAGATTACCTATGTATTAGAAGATCCTGCAGCAGTATTGAAAAGATAGATCTGTAGAAGATGAATGTAACTATGAAAATGGCTTAAATAAGCCATTTTCATGTATTCTGATTTATAACATGGTATGACGATAAATCTTGCCATAAAGTTGTTCATAAATTATGCTTAAACAAACAAATCCGAATTTGTATGGAACGGAGACTTTGAAGTTGCGTGAGATTTCCTTAAAAATGTAAATGGAATTAGGTGATTTGATTATATGTTAAAGAATTTTCTGAAAAAATATAATGGAGCAGTACCTTTTGTTTTTATATCTTTATGCGGTATTGTTCTGGTCTTTATAGACACGTGTACGAATTGTACGCTAAGAGTTGTTCCACGAAATATTTTAATGGGTTTAGAAATTATTTCATTAGGAATATTTCTTGTTTGGATCAATTTCAAGATTCTGCCTCGGAAACTTAATAACACACTCATATGTGTCTTGTCAAAGGTCGTATCAAGTTTATTATTTGTAGGCGTTGTGATGTTTAGTGCGTTTGTTATGGTATTTTCTTACACACCTGAACACGTTGTAGTACGTAATGACATAAAGATGGTGGCGAGAGTTAGAAGTTTTTTAGATGTATATGTTGATTATTACCAATATGAGAATACTCTTTTTGCTGGCAAGAAATTGGGATACGAGTATTATGGAAGCGGTGGTTATGATCCTTTCGAATATGAGGAAGAGTTAGAACCTTATCAATGGATATTTTATGATGAGGAAGGAAATGTTGTTGATGAGGGTTTTAGGGACAGATATTCAGAAGAATGAAAGTGAATTTACCATTCGTATAGAAATTGAATAGAACGACAACTTCCGATTTGGCGTGTACATTTGGAGACAGATAAAAAGGAGATCTAATTTGAACATCGATATGAATCAATATACTGAAAAAGATGTTCCAGAAATGTGCCGCATCTGGAACGAAGTAGTTGAAGAAGGAATTGCTTTTCCACAGGAAGAAGCTTTGACAATTGATGAAGGTAAGAGTTTCTTTGCATCACAGTCATATTGTGCTGTTGCAAAAGATGATAATGGTCATATCTATGGACTTTATATATTGCATCCAAATAATGTGGGAAGGTGTGGTCATATATGCAACGCAAGTTATGCAGTAGAACGTTCTGCAAGAGGACTCCATATTGGAGAACAGCTGGTGAAAGACTGTCTGATACAAGGTAAGAAGCATGGTTTTAAAGTACTGCAGTTCAATGCGGTTGTTGCTTCTAATATCCATGCAAGACATTTATACGAGCGATTGGGATTTCAACCTTTAGGAGTCATTCCTGGCGGTTTCCGTATGAAAGATGGATCCTACGAAGATATCTGCCCATATTATCATGTACTGTAACAATCAAGGAAAATAGATTACGATATACAATATGAAAAATAGCTTTATAAAAATATTTCGTGTATCCGCTTTAGCAGTCCTGACTTTGACAGGATGTTTTCATAATACAAACCGATTGTCTGTTTCATCTTCTTCACCCAGCAGTGCAGCAACAAAGGAATATGAAATCACACAGTTCTTTGGTGATGATGACGATATAGACGCATATATTCAGAATATGAAAAATGATGATTACTGTGAAGCAATCACTGCATCAGATAATCATAAACATATTGTAGTTACAGCAACTGAGGAACAAAGAAAGAAATGGATCAGCAAAGCGGAAAGTGTTATCAAAGATACAATCCAAGGAATCGAGCCGGAGAACCATTATCAAATTGCTTGTGAAAATGATGATACGAAGATGGTCATATCTGCTACAAAAGATTGGAATACCCAACAGCTGGCATTAGATATGAGTCTTGTTTTATATAATATGGAAATCGTTCAGATCTTTTCTGGAGTACAATCATGGAATGTTGATTTCATTGTACAGGACATGTCAGATCAGAAGATTATGTATGAAGTCCAATACCCGCAAAAAGAAATTGATTTTGGCGATACTCTTTGGGAAACTGCAGATAATCTTTATGATGCAGTGCTCGTATAGATGTAAAAAAATAGTTTGAATACAATGTTTGAAAAGTGTATAAAGGGACTTCCAAAAGCCTGAAAAAAGATAATAATAAAACCAAAGCAGGTGATTGGTGTATGGAAGAAATCAAATATCCAGAAGTGCTTTCGAGAGAAACAGATCCGCAGAAAATAGAGGAAATGCTGAAAGGGTATGATATGACGACATTTGAGCCTTCTCAATATGTGGTTGGTGGTCCGGTGGATGCAGGCATGGTACTGTCAAAAGTCGTATATCCAGCATACGTAATAAATCCTAATGTGAAAGAAGAAATCGAACAGATATTGTATGAGATGCTTTCACAGACAGATTATGATGTTTATATTGCAACATTATATATAATGAGTGAGCTTTTCAAAGAAAAGTATGAAATAGCACCATTCAAAATGAATACAGAGAAGATATTGAAACGGCTGAAGAAGGAACTGCAGGACAGGAAAACAAGCTTTCAGAATGGCTTAAGGCTGCCAAATGGTTATGTAAAGAAAAGCATATGGGAAGAACTGGTCAGATTTGATCAAGTTGCCAAGGAAGAATATGGAATTAATTTACTATAAGGACAAAACGACAGGACAGTGCTGGAAATACGGGCACTGTTTTTCTTTATATACGGGAATTTATACGTATGCTAAACTGAAAATAGAGAAAGACCTGTTCATAAGACAGGACAGGACTATCCATTTCGAAGCCATCACTTACATCAGAGCTTATTCAGATTGTCAAAACACGTAAAGGAGGCAGCCATATGATGCATACAGCGGGAAAGAAAAAGATGATTTTCTGGATAGCGGTCGTACTGATCCTTGGATTATGCTTGGCTGCATTCTGGCCAAGAAAACCGTTTGCCAGTCTGAAACAAGACGATATT